>Ga0316221_1000190_pt1 | contig 87150 bp, 75 predicted proteins | sample TBH18007metaG_FD_206003 | JGI IMG/M metagenome (GOLD analysis project Ga0316221, IMG submission 206003) | Freshwater microbial communities from Trout Bog Lake, Wisconsin, USA - TBH18007 | ecosystem: Environmental > Aquatic > Freshwater > Lake > Hypolimnion/Profundal zone | place: USA: Wisconsin... | reverse complement strand
AATTGTCGCTGGTAATTGTCGTCGGCCCAACTGGCCTGAAATCACTAAAAGCGGCGGCTTCGCCGCGCTCCCTTAAACGCACAAAGGTAGTTGTCGCTGAGGCACATTCCTAATTGACGCCGGGGACCCTTGGATGGACATTCATGGGACATGAGATGAGATTGAGATGGTCCTGTGTGTAGGCGCATAGGTCCGAATTCTTGGGCAAGTAGTCGCGAAAAGGACCATTGGTTTTCTGCTTGCTGCCCCATTCACCGGAGCTGTTCGGATGGACAAGGTAGACGGCCATCAAGAGCTCGGACACGACAATCACTGGCAAGGCCTCTTCCCCATTCTTGTCTTGATGAAACCCTTCTACGCACGCTCCCAATCCAATCCGCCACAGGCGGTAGAGCTCTGGTTCGAGAATCAAGAGCGGGCCGACCAGGCCTTCGACCAGGCTTCCCGCCTAAATGGCACCGTCACGGATGACCGCGGCAGGGCCGTCATGGGCCTCGCGATCGATGCTGGGTGTCATCAAGAGGAGGAAGCGGCCCTACGTTGCTCTCCTGACCTTGGGATTGCCGACACTTACGCCGTGGGATGGAAGATCTGCCTCTACACCTTTTCCAGAGAGGGCTGGGATCCTCTGACAGGTCTAACAGTCCTGAGAATTTTGGCGCGTGGTGTCCTTGACCTCGGGTTCTACAAAATGGCGGCCTATGTAAAATACATAGCCTTGGCGTCGGTATACCCCTTTACGCGGCTGGGGGTGAACGTCATGCTCCTCCTGAGACGATGGGGATTAATTTCATTGAATGGCGAATGAGCGATTCGATGACTCGGACAGGCTCAACGTGCAGTTCAGACGACCTTTACTATCGGCCCATGCCCGACTTCCACGCTGATCCGATTCCTGGTGAGGATGTCTTCCGCGATCATTCCACTCGCCCCTTGAGTGTCTGCTGGAGCTCCCTTCGGGCCCGGTCAAGGAGCTGCCCGGCCCGCTGGCGCGTGACGCCCAACTCCCGGGCGACAACCTGGAGGGACTGGGGCTCCCGCCCATCCAATCCTAGGTGGCGCACCAGGACCGCCCGGTCCCTGGGCTCGAGCCTGGGCAGGGCCTTGCGTACTCGGGCTCGGTCCTCCGCCGCAGTGGACAGATCATGGGCGCTGGGCTGGTCATCCCGCTGCCAATCCAGGCGAGTGGGTCCCTCCTGCTCGCTGTCGCCTCCCAGATGGGCATCCAGGGAGTCGACTCGGGCGAAAGCTTCCCCCTCCGGTGTCCGGATGATGGGATGGCTTAGGGCATCCTTCATTGCGGCGTCAATCCACCAGGCGGCATAGGTGAGGTAGTTGGCCCCAGCCTCGGGATTGAACTTCGCGGCCGCCTTGAGGGCACCGGTCCAACCTTCCTGGACCAGGTCGTCGAAATCAAGGCCCGCCATGGGAGCCCGGCGGGCATAGCCCCAGGCCTTCTTTTTGATGAACCCTTCAACCTCCAAGGCCACGGAGGGGTCGAGTCCCTTGGTGGCATCCCAGGCGTAGGCGCGGCCATTCATGGTCACGAAACGGGACTGGGAGGGCTTGGTGATGGGGGTCTTCATGTGTGGGGCTCCAGGTAGGGGATACGATCCCAACCTAATGATCGGGCACCACGGTGGACATTATTTGTCCATGTGATAGTGAGGACGGCAATGTCCCATCACATAGTCAATAACTGTCTTGAATCCCTCTGACCAGTCACCGGTAGAGCTGTGCCATTTCCTCCACAGAAGCCTTGATTCTCATTCTCAGGTCCTCGGGTTCCAGCACCTCTGCAAAGGGACCGAGTTGGAGGATCCATCGGATCAGTCCTTCCACCGCGTTGGCCTTGAAGGTGACGATGGCCGTCGATCCGCTTGGCTTGATCTGGAAGCTTGGAAAATCGGGTCGGGCTTCTTCCATGGTCTGAATCCAACTGGGGCTTTTTATTCTGAGCCGAACTTCAAATGGCTTTTCGGGATTCACCCATCCGCCGATTTGATACTCAGCCGCCAGTTCGAGTTCCGCTGATTTCAGGAAGATCACAGGGCGGGTGAGTACTCTCGCAGACTGGATTCGCGAAAGCCGTAATTGCATGACTCTATGCTTCTCCGCGTCCTCGCCCAGCAGGTAGGTGCCACCGCTGAGCAGGTCCTGGGTGAGGCAGTAGGGGGAGAGGGTGATCTTGCGTGTGGCAGTGGCGCCCGGTTTCCGGTATTCCAGTTCCAATTGGCGTGGGATCTCTTCGGAGAAGGCATTGAAAACAGTCTCCAGGATGACGACCTGAAGGTTGCCCGAATTTTCCACGACGCCGCCCTTGACGCGGATGTTTCTGCGCAGGCGGTCATGGACCTTCCGATCCTTATCCGTGAGGCTGTTGCCGGTGATCTGCTCCAGGGTCTCCAACTGCTTTTGCAGGATAGAATTGCCACCCTGTCCCAAGGCCATGGCCGCCACCCTCAAAGCCAGGCGGGTTTCCCGGCTGATGGTCTCATCCCACTTGGGTCCCTTGACCATGATGAAGACCTTCTCGCGGGTCCGTGGCAGGACCTTCTCCTCGAAGCGGGCGCCCTGATCCTGGAGCACCTCTCGGGTCCGATCCGAAGTCCGAAGACCCACATGGCCGATGAGTTCAGCCAATTTGGCCCGGGTGAGCCCCTTGTCTCCAGCCTCCCGAAACACCAGGACAGCTTTGCGTTGGCGCTCGCTGTCCACCAGATTCTTGGTCTCCACAATGGCCATACTGCCTCCTTGGTCCCACCACCTTGGCTCAAGATGGTCATCCACTGTCAAGGAACCGTGAGCACTTATTTTCGGGGGCTCTTGGGAGTGTTTTTGGGAGCGTTTAAAATATTCGTCAGATTTTGAGCCGAGTATATACAATTAGAGCCTAGATTTCTCTAGGCTCTTTTGCTGGTAGGGCTAACGGGATTTGAACCCGTGTTACCGCCGTGAAAGGGCGGTGTCCTGACCCCTAGACGATAGCCCCTTGGGGTGGAACTTGGTGGGCCCTGCGGGATTTGAACCCGCGGCCAACGGCTTAAAAGGCCGCTGCTCTACCGCTGAGCTAAGGGCCCTTGCCGGTGGTTCCAGGTCCACGAGCCCTCGAGCGCGCGGTGCACGCGAGCGTGCGGTGCCTGGATGGGCAGGAGGATCAGTTTGCCCGTGAAAGGGCTGAAGGTCAACCCAGGAGCGCTTCCAGCAGGGTCCCCGGATAGACGCAGCCCTCGGCGCGATCAGGGCCGGTGCTGAGGTAGGTGATGGGCACGTCGACGCTGCCTGCCAGGGCTTCGAGGTAGGCCCTGGCCTCGGTGGGGAGCTTGCGGGGATCGGTGATGCCGCGCGTGCTGGACCAGCCCTTGAAGCGCTTCACCTCGGGCTGGAGCTCACGCCAGTCGGCGGAGCAACTGGGGAGTTGGGTGGTGAGGGTGCCTTCGCCGGTGCGATAGCCCACGATGAGACCCACCTCGTCCAGGCCGTCCAGCACATCGAGCTTCATGATGGCCAGGCCGTCCACACCATTGGTGCGGCAGGCGTGGGCGGTGATGGGGGCGTCGAACCAACCGCAGCGCCGGGGGCGACCCGTGGTGGTGCCGAATTCGCGGCCCACCTCGCGGAGGCGGTCGCCGGTGGCATCCAGCAGCTCGGCGGGGAAGGGGCCGGCGCCGACGCGGGTGGTGTAGGCCTTGGCGATGCCCAGGATCCTGTCAAGGGCCTTGGGGGGCATCCCCGTGCCGGTGAAGAGGCCGCCCAGGCTGCAGTTGCTGGAGGTGACGAAGGGGTAGGTGCCGTGGTCGATGTCCAGCAGGGTGGCCTGGGCGCCCTCGAAGAGGATGCTGTCGCCGCGCTTCCAGGCGGTCATCAGGTGGCCCTGGGCATCGCCGATGAAGGCAAGGAAGGGCTCGGCGGTGCGCAGCAGGCCCTCGACGATGGCCTCCAGCGTCGGCAGGCCTCCTTCGGAACCCAGGCGCAGGCGGACTTCGTCGTAGCCGGGTCGGATGCGCTCCGCCAGGGTCTCGGGATGGTGCAGGTCGCCCAGGCGCACGCCCATGCGGGCCGCCTTCATCTCGTAGGCGGGCCCGATGCCGCGGCCCGTGGTGCCGATCTTGGCGCCCACCTTGTCGGCCCTGACCTCGCGCCACTGGTCCAGGGCGATGTGGTGGGGCAGGATGATGTGGGCCTTCTCGGAGAGCAGGAGGCGGCCCTGGAGGTCGAACCCTCGCGCCTTGAGGCGGTCCAGTTCCTGCTGCAGGACCTCGAGGTTCAGCACCACGCCATTGCCGACCACCAGGAAGCAGCCGGGGTGCAGGGCGCCGCTGGGCACCTGGTGCAGGGCGATGCTCTGGCCATCGACCACCACCGTGTGGCCGGCGTTGTTCCCGCCCTGGAAGCGGACCACCTGGCGGAAATTGGGGCTGAGCAGGTCCACGACCTTGCCTTTGCCCTCGTCCCCCCACTGGAGGCCCAGGATCGCAAGATTGGTCCAAGCCAGGCTCATGTCGCCCTCCAAGCCTTCCAGGATAACGCCAGGCAGCGGTTCTGTCCCGGCCTCATGGGGTACGGACCGGGGCAGGACCGGGACAGGGCTGGCGGAAGGCGTTACCCTGGTAGACCGCGCAGGAACCATCCCGGTCCCGGCGCCATCCATGACCCGGAAGGGTGTCCTGTGTTCGAAAAATTCACTGAAAAAGCCCGTCGCGTGATGTTCTTCGCCCGCTATGAGGCGAGCCAGTTCGGTGCGGAAAGCATCCAGAGCGGCCACCTCCTGCTGGGGCTGCTCCGGGAGTCGGAGAAAACCAGCACCCAGCTCCTCGAGCGCATGGGCGTGCAGGTGAGCAGCCTGCGCGAGCGCCTGGTGGCGGCCCTCACCCCCAAGGACAAGAAGATCACCCCCAGCAGCACCAGCATCGACATACCGATGGAGGAGGAGGTCAAGCACATCCTCCAGCACGCCACGTCGGAGAGCGCCAAGCTCAACCACAAGCACGTGGGAGCCGAGCACCTCCTGCTGGGCATGCTGCGGGAGGAGGGCTGCCTGGCCGGGCGCCTCCTGAAGGAGTCGGGCGCCGACCTGATTGCCGCCAAGGAGATCCTGCTGGAGAGCAGCAAGGAAGAGAAGATCGCCAAAAAGAAGAAGGAACACCCCCTCCTGTCCGAGTTCGCCCGCAACCTCTCGGAGATGGCGGAGCGGGGCATCTTCGACAACCTCATCGGCCGGGACGCGGAGGTGGAGCGCATTGTCCAGATCCTCAGCCGCCGACGCAAGAACAACCCGATCCTCCTTGGCGAGGCTGGCGTGGGCAAGACCGCCATCGTGGAGGGCCTGGCCCAGAAGATCCACGAGGGCATCGTGCCCCCCAGCCTGGCGGACAAGCGGATCTATGCCCTGGATCTCAGCCTCGTGGTCGCGGGTACCAAGTACCGCGGGCAGTTCGAGGAGCGGCTGAAGTCCATCATCGCCGAGGCCAGCAAGGACACGAGCGTGGTGCTGTTCATCGATGAGATCCACTCCCTCATCGGCACGGGGGCCGCCGAGGGCAGTCTGGACGCGGCCAACATCCTCAAGCCGGCCCTCAGCCGTGGCGAGATCCAGTGCATCGGTGCCACCACCCACAAGGAATACGCCAAGTACATCGACAAGGACCGCAGCCTGGTCCGTCGCTTCCAGCCGGTCACCGTGAATCCGCCGGACGAGACCGAGAGCCTGCGGATCATCGAAGGCATCCGCAGCCGCTACGAGCTGTTCCACCGGGTCCGGTACACGCAGAAGACCATGGAGGCCTCGGTCTACCTGTCCAACCGGTACATCACCGACCGCTTCCTGCCCGACAAGGCCATCGACCTCCTGGACGAGGCCGGGGCCCGGGTGAAGCTGCGGGTGGGGCCGGGCGGATCCTCCTCGGAGGGGCAGACCCTCGAGGACGAGCTCCACCATGTCATCAACGAGATGAACGAGGCCGTACTCAGCCGGGACTTCGAGAAGGCCGTGCTCCTGCGCCAGAAGGAGCTGCAGCTTCGCGACGAGATCCAGAAGAACCGCTCGGACCTCACCGACGAGGACTACGCCCGGTTTCCGGAGGTCACGGAACAGGACATCGAGGATGTGGTGGCCAGCTGGACCGGCATTCCGGTCAAGGCCCTCAAGGGGGACGAGAAGGCCAACATGGTGAACATGGAGTCCAGGCTCAACGAGCGGGTCATCGGCCAGCCCGAGGCCGTGAGCGCCGTGGTGAGGGCCGTGCGCCGGGCACGGACGGGCCTCAAGAACCCCAACCGGCCCATGGGCTCGTTCTTCTTCCTCGGGCCCACCGGCGTGGGCAAGACCGAACTGGCCAAGACCCTCGCGGACTTCCTCTTCGGGGATGCCAAGAAGATGATCCGGTTCGACATGTCCGAGTACATGGAGAAGCACGAAGTCTCCAAGCTGCTTGGGGCCCCTCCGGGCTACGTGGGCTACGAAGAAGGGGGCATGCTGACGGACCGCATCCGGCGGAACCCTTACTGTGTGCTGCTCTTCGACGAGATCGAAAAAGCCCACCCCGACCTGATCAACATCCTGCTCCAGATCTTCGACGACGGTCAGGCTTCGGACGCCTTCGGGAACCTGGTGGACTTCAAGAACACCATCATCATCATGACCTCCAATGTGGGCAGCCGGGAGCTGCTGTCCGAGAAGAACCTCGGCTTCGTCGAGCAGGATGGCCGTCCAGACGCCAAGACTGGGGACGCGATGAAGGTCCTCAAGCGCACCTTCCCGCCAGAATTCCTGAACCGCATCGATGAAATCATGGTGTTCAACCGCCTGGGCGACGAAGAGTTGCGCAAGATCGTCCGCCTCCTGGTGAAGGACCTCAACATCACCCTCCAGAAACACAACCTGGTCGTCTCCCTCACGGACGCGGCCTGCGACTGGCTGGTGAAGACGACCCTGCGCGACCGGGCCTACGGGGCCCGGCCCCTGCGCAGGGCCATCCAGAAGCAGGTGGAGGACCCCCTCGCCGAGCTGATGGTCGGACAGGAGACGGTGCCTTCCGGTTCAGTGAACTTTGATCTGGTGGACGAGAAACTGGTCCCCACCCTGTCTGATACCGGAGACGTGGCCGCAGGCCAGGAAACCCATCTGGTCGGAGCGCCTGAATGACGCAGCAAAGCATGGCTTGGAACCGGGTCCGGCCCCGGTTGTGGAGGGGCATGCTGCCCCTCGCCCTTGTGGCGCTCGTGGCCGGATCGGCCTCTCCCCTGAAGGGCCAGGACATCGAACCCATTGTCGCGATCCAGGTGCTGGGCGCCCAGAAGCAGACGGCGGAGACGGTCATCTTCAAGTCCGGCGTGAAGGTGGGCGACGACCTGCGGAACCTCGACTTCACGGCGATTCTGGAGAAGCTCTGGGCCAGCGGATCCTTCGACGACATCAAACTCGAACTGGAGGACGCCCCCGGCGGCAAGAAGCTGGTGATCCGGATCAAGGAGCGGCCCCTGGTCAAGGAGATCGACTACCGCGGCGGCACCGAGGTCGGGCTCACCAACATCAAGGACAAGGTCAAGGAGAAGAAGCTCACCATCAATCCGGACACGGTCTACGATCCCGAGGCTGCCAGGAAGATCAAGGACCTGATCATCGAGCAGGCCGGTGAGAAGGGGTTCCGGACCCCGGTGGTGGACATCTCCCTCGAGCCCATGGCGGGAGGCGTGGCCCGGCTGGTGTTCGACATCAAGGAGGGGGGCAAGGCCAAGATCTACATGGTGGCTTTCCGGGGCAACAAGGTCTTCAGCAGTTCCCAGCTTCGCAAGGTCATGAAGAAGACCCGGAAGCACTGGATGTTCAGCTGGCTGACGACCCACGACCTCCTCGTGGACAAGAACCTGGAAGAGGACCTCGAGAACCTCAAGAAGGCCTACTGGCGGAAGGGCTACAAGGATGTCTTCGTGGGCAAGCCCGTCATCGAGGTCGAGGACCGGACCACCGACAAGCAGAAGAAGAAGAACGAGCAGCGGGTCAAGGAGGCCAAGACACCCAAGTACGATCTCAGGGCCTCCCTGACCATTCCCATCCTGGAGGGAGAGCGGTACTTCGAGGGCAGCTTCACGGTGGAGGGCGGGAAGCTCTTCAAGCCCGAGTTCTACCTGGAGAAGTATGCGGAAGTGAAGCGGGACGACAGCTCCTTCCTCATGAAGATCTTCAACATCAAGCCCTCGCTAGAATCCCCCAAGCCCGGGGCCAAACCGGTGCCTTTCGACCTGGATGCGGTGAATCAGACCGTGGACAAGGTCAAGGAGGCCTATTCCAACCAGGCCTACATTCTGTTCCGGGCCGAAAAGAAATTCGACGTGCATGAAGAGGGCGGCGTCAAGAAGGTGGACACCACCCTGAAGCTGAACGAGGGTGAGCCCTACACCATCCGTAAGATCGAGTTCGAAGGCAACCTCACCACCAAGGACAAGGTGCTGCGCCGCAGCATGCTCATGCGGGAGGGCGACCTCTTCCAGACGGACCGGTTCAAGGACTCGCTGCTGAGCATTAGCCAGCTGAGCTTCTTCGACGTGAAGGGCTCCGAGCCCAAGGTGGATCTCGTACCGGACAAGTCCCAGGTGGACGTGGTGATCAAGGGGGAAGAGACCGGGGTGAACGAGGTGCTCTTCCAGGGCGGCTACGGCTCCCTGTTCGGGTTCTCCCTCGGCGTGAGCTTCTCCACCCGGAACCTGGGTGGCGGTGGCGAGACCCTGTCCGTGAGCGAGAACCTGGGGAAATACTCGAGAAGCACCACGCTGGGGTTCACCGAGCCCTTCGTGTTCGATCTCCCCTACTCCTTCTCGTCCAGCGTCTCCAACGGCATGGCGGACTACGATGCCTCCCGGGTGGGGATCGCGAACGCCTACAAGCAGTACACGCGCAGCCTGGGCCTCTCGGTCGGTGCCCGGCTCAGCAACTGGCTTCCGGACAAACCCTGGGCCTGGTTCACCACCTACTCCACGGGCTACACCTTCTCGCTCATCCGCATCCAGGGGGGGCAGAACTTTTACTTCCGGGACACTCCGGAGATCCTTTCCTCCTCCATCAGCCAAAGCATCACCTACAGCACCGTCAACCACCAGTTCAAGCCCACCGATGGCACCCGGGCCTCCTTCTCCCTGGAGTACGGCGGGTGGCAGTTCGGCGGCGATGTGCCCTACCTACGGGCCACCTGGGATGTGGCGAAGTTCGTGAGCTTCAGCGAACGGAACATCTTCGCCTTCAACGCTTCCTATGGGTACCTGCAGAACATGGGCATTGACCCCATTCCGCTCTACAACCTGTACCGGCCCGGGGGCGAGAACAGCATCCGGGGCTACCTGTACGGCCAGGTGGGCTCGGTCATGCTCGACAACAACCAGCACCCGGTGGTCGTGGGCGGCAACAAGCAGTTCATCCTGAACGCCGAGTACCAGTTCAAGATCGCGGACGAGTTCCGCCTGGTGTTCTTCTACGACGCGGGCAACGCCTGGTCCTCGGGCACGAAGATCTTCAGCCGCAATGAAGTGACCTACCTGGACCAGAACAACAATTCCTACTCCTACACCAATCCCACCCTGGTGCGGTCCGCCGGCCTGGAATTCCGCTTCTTCCTGCCCATCAGTCCCGCGCCCCTGCGGCTGATCTGGTCCAGGAAACTGAATCCCTATGCCTTCGACACCCAGAGCAAGACGGACTTCCAGTTCTCCATCGGAACCACCTTCTGACTTCTGCCGGGAATGCCCGCCATTCCACGCTATCATCCCCCCCTTGCTATGGAGTTTCCATGCGCCTGCTTGCTCCTTCCGCAGCCCTGTGCTTGTCCGCAGCCCTTGCCGCGCCCCTGGCGGCCCAGGAGGCACCCCGGTTCGCCTTCTTCAGCCTCAACCAGCTGGTGCATACGTCCAAGAAGGCCGGAGCCATCTTCTCTGAGCTCGAGATCACCGGGAAGAACCTGCAGGAGAAGCTGCAGGCCAAGGGCCAGGAACTGCAGGCGCTCCAGCAGCAGCTGAACTCCCCGAGCCTGGACCCCGACAAGAAGGAGGTCCTGGCCAAGAAGTACCAGTTCGCCGAGTTGGAAGGCAAGAACATGCAGCAGGAAAGCCAGCAGGAATACCAGAAGGTGGAAAAGCGAGTGGGCGAAGCCATCACCAAGCTTGCGGCCCCCATCGTCGAGCAGCTGGCCAAGGAGCAGAAGCTCCAGCTGGTCCTGTCCGACCAGGCTGTGCAGATCCTTTCCTGGGGGGACCAGGACTGGATGAAGGCGTTCACCACCGAGGTGGCCAAGCGGCTGGATGCCGGTGAGCCGGCTGCTCCCGCTCCCGCCCCGGCATCCAAGCCCGCTTCCGGGAAGCCGGCCTCTCCGAAGAAGTAACCCGGCCACCGACGGCCCCATGAGATGACCGCCGCCCAACGGCTGCTCCTGCTGCTCACCGGGATCAACCTGGTGAACTACCTGGACCGGTACGTGGTGGCGGCCGTCCTGGAGCCCCTGGGGCGGGAACTGCACCTCACCGATGCGCAGCTGGGCCGCCTGACCCTGGTCTTCATCCTGGTCTACATGGGGGCCGCACCGCTCTTCGGGTACCTGGCGGACCGCTTCCACCGGCCCCGGCTCGTGGCCGGCGGCGTGATCCTGTGGAGCCTGGCCACCCTGGGCGCGGCCTTCGTCCACAGCTATCCGGCCCTGCTGCTGACGCGGTCCCTGGTGGGCGTGGGAGAGGCCGCCTACGCGACCCTGGGTCCGGCCATGCTGGCCGACGGTTTCCCCGAATCCGACCGCGCCAAGGCTTTCACCTGGTTCTACCTGGCCATCCCGTTGGGCAGCGCCTTCGGCTATGGGCTGGGGGGCCTGGTGGCCGGTGCCTGGGGCTGGCGAGCCTCCTTCCTGGCCGCAGGCCTTCCGGGGCTGATCCTGGCCCTGTGGATGGCCCTCCAGCCGGACCCGATCCGGGGGGCCATGGACCTCGTGCCGGATGCGGAGGGCTTCCTGCCCTATGCCAGTCGCCTGCGGCACCTCTTCCTCAATCGGATCTGGCTGGCCTGCACCGCGAGCTATGTGGCCTACACCTTCGCCATGGGTGCCCTCAGCATGTGGGGGCCCACGCTGCTGCAGCGGCGCTTCGCCGTCAGCACCGCCAGAGCGGGCCTGGTGTTCGGGGGGCTGGCCGTGGTGACGGGCATCCTCGGCACCTTCCTGGGCGGCTGGCTCACGGACCGCTGGCAGAAGCGCTGGCCCGATGCGGGCGCGGGAATCTCGGGCCTCAGCCTGCTGGCCGCGGTCCCGGTGGTGGCCTGGGCCCTGGGCACCCTCCGCCTCGAGACCGCCTACCTGATGTTCTTCCTGGGCATGCTCCTGCTCTTCGTGAACACCAGCCCGGTGAACGCCCTGACGGTGAGCTGCCTCCCGGCCAGTGTCCGGGCCACCGGCATCGGGCTGAACGTGCTCTTCATCCACCTCCTGGGGGACGCCATCAGCCCCGAGCTGGTGGGCCGGCGGACGGACGCCCTCCACGCCCAGGGCCTCTCCGGGGGGGATGCCCTGGCCCGGGCGCTCATCATGGTGCTTCCAGCCATTGCCCTCAGCGGCCTGGCGCTCAGGTGGGCCCGCCGCGGGCCCCGGCAGGCCTGGGAAAAGGCATAGCAAAAGGCGGGACCGAAGTCCCGCCTTTCCTGGAAGCAGGTGCCGATCAGTGGCCGAGGATCGTGATGCGCTCCGGGGCCTGGAAGATCATGGACTGGGGCAGGGCCACGGGGGAGACCGTGGGCATGGTGGCGCTCTGCTGGGTGGGATCCACGACAAGGCCCGTGTTCAGCCAGTAGGAGAGCTGGCGCTGGCCCAGGGTGATGCCGACAGGGTTCGCCGGGTTGATGAGGAAGGCGTGGGCGATGCCGGTCTGGTCGAACTGGAAGTAGCCTTCCTTCGGGGCCGTGGCCAGCGCCGAGATGGCCGCGGGCAGGACCTTCGGAGTCAGGGGGCTCAGGGAACTGAACAGGAAGGGATTCCCGACCACACCCGCGGCGTGGGCCGTGGGGAGGGCCCCGCCCACCAGGTACGTGCCGCCGGCGGTGTAGGCCAACTGGGAGAAGTTGGGGGCGATGGCCGCGGCGGCGGCGGAGCCCAGGACCGCCTCACCACCCAGGGCGCTGGCGAAGTAGCGGGTGAAGGTGTTGCTGATCACCTGGTCGCCGTCGGTGCTGGTGGTATAGCCGTACTGATCGAAGGCGGAGGAGGTGGCCTCCTGGACCACCAGGCGTCCGGAAAGGCGGCTGGGCAGGCCCGGGGCCAGGGGCGCAGTGATGCTGGCGGGGTCGGCGGGGTCCACCACGGACTGGGTGACCTGGAAGAACTGGTGATAGGTGGGGCTGTTCTTCACGATGCCCACGGCGGCGAGGCCCGCATCCACGGTGGGGCCGAAGGCGGGGCTCTTCTGGATCAGGTAGGCCGTGCGCCCACCCGGGTTGTTGAGGAAGCCCTTCATGTCACTGCTCAGGGTCGTCTGGCTGTAGGGTGCGCCGGTGGGGCTCAGGGTCGTGTTGGAGGCCAGGTAGTAGGAGCCCACGATGGCCCCGAGGCTCACGCCCACGAACTTGATGTTGCTGGGGGCGGTGGTGATGTCGGGGGTGCTGGCGGCCAGGCCGTTGGCGGCCAGGGCGGTGCTGAGGCCGCCGGTCTTGAGGACGAATTCCAGCCGGCTGAGGTTGACCACGGACTGCTGGAGGTTGGTGCGGGTGGCCAATGGCGCGCCGATGGCCATGAAATCCTGGCCCCACTGGGAGCCCGTGGTGTGGCCCTTGATCTGGTTCTGGCCATGCAGGGGCAGGTCGATGGCGATGAGGGCATAGCCCTGGGCCGTGAGTGTCTGCGCCAGGGCGATGACGGTCTCCTTCTGGGACGTGATGCCGTGCTGGTAGATGACGACTGGATAGCCGTTGGCAGGGCGGGTCACGGTGGCGGGATCGGGTGCGATGTAGACGAAGTTCAGGGTCCGGTCCGTGTGGTAGAAGCCCGTGAGCTTGTGGGTGGTGGCATCCCGGAAGGCCTGGGTGACCCCGGAGCCGGGGTTGTAGGAGGGATAGACGCCGCCCAGGGTCACGCCCTGCAGGTCCATGGTGGCCTTGTTGGCGGCCATGACGACGGGATCGATGTTGAGGTCGCCGCTGGCGAAGGTGCCCAGCGCCACGAGGCCCACGCTGGCCGGGGCGGGCGTGGCGGTGCCCATCACGCTGGTCCAGTAAGCGCTGGGGGTCGGCAGGGGCGAGGCGGCGCCCTTCACCATGAGGGTGCTGGCGCCGAACCCGGAGACCGAGTTGGACCAGGTCTTGCCGGGCAGTCCGCCGAGGGCCGCCAGGGTCGAGCCCGCGGCGAAGGCGCGCAGTTCGGCCTCGACGGGGACGAGGGTGCTGGGGGATCCCACGGGGTCCGGGGCAATGAACCCCGCACCGGTGGTGATGAATCGGCCCAGGAGGGAGATGTTGGCGCGGCTGGTGACGGTCGTGGTGGCCGAGGCGGTGATCAGGTCGTTCATCACCTTGTGGTAGCCCGAGAACAGGATGTTGGTTCCGCTGGTGACGTCCTCCCAGATGGGATCCAGCTGGTTCAGGGGGGCAGGGGCGTTCAGGAGGGACACCGGGGACTTGAGGGCCTCGAACTCAACCGAGGCGGAAACATATCCGTTCGTGGCGGCGTCCAGCACCCGGTTGGTCACCACGTAGAGGTAGCGGGTGCCGGGCAGCAGGGGGAAGTTCGGGAACAGGAAGAGGTCCGTTCCTCCCGTGGTGTACTGGTAGCTGAACATCCCGGAGATGTCGGTGAAGCCCAGGGGATTGTTCTCGGTGCCAGCGGCATCGGGGGTGATCTGGAAGACCTTGATGTTCGCGGCGGTCACGGTGCTGGCCACGACCGGGGCCGAGAACTGTATGTAGATGGGGGCGTTGATGCCCGATACGGCGTTGGTGCCGCCCACTTCATGGAGGTTGACGTAGGCCAGGGCCTGCGGCGGCGTCAGGGGTGTGTTGGCGGCGAGTCCCACCAGGGGATCGGTGGCGGTCGCCGTGGCCAGCACGTTCGGGAGGGGTACGTTGCCGTTGGCAGGATCGAACACCACCGTGGTGGCGCTGGGGGTGCTCGCGGTGACGGGGACGGGGGCATTGGAATTCCCGCCGCCACTGCACCCGAAGGCGAGCATCAGGGGTAGGCCCAGCAGCATGAGGCTTAGGGATCGACGCATGAATTGACCTCCAGGGGGGAGTGGGAGAAAGGCGGAGTGGATGGGTTCCAAGACGATAGGACCGTCCCGGAGGGAATTCCAGGGAAAAGGAAGGAGCCCCCGGGGGGGCTCCTTTGCGATGGACAGGGTGTCTATTCGGTGATGGCGAAGACCACCTTGTCGTTCTTGAACCTGCTCACGGTGATGAGCTCCACGGTGGCGGTCTGCTTGTCCTCGCTGAGGGTGAGCTTGTAGTGCTCGTCCTTCAGGTAGGAGCCCGGCACCACGTTCACCTTGCCAATCCGCTTGAGCCCCAGGTCGGCGGCCCTGATGGTGATGGTCTTGCCGGTCCGGAGGTCGAGGCTGTGCGTGAAGACCTCGTCGCGCCAGTTCTTGCCCGCGCGATCCCTGGCGAAGATGGGGATCTCGATGACGCCATCGGCCTTCAGCGTGTCGCGCTTGCCCACGACGTAGTGCAGGGAGTTCAGCTTGGCCAGCTGGCCGGCGTTGTCGAGCTGCAGCTTGGTCCGCTCCTCGATGAGGTTGCTGCGCTCGGTCTGGAGGCTGGTGATCTCCTCCTCGATTTTCTGCTTCTGGCTCGCCAGGTCGGAGACTTCCTCCTGCAGCTTCTCGTTCTGGGCCACGGCCTCGTCGCGCTCTCCCTCGATCTTCTCCCGCTCCTGGCGCATGAGGTCGTTGGGGCTGATCTTGGCCCTGCCCTGGGACACCCAGGTCCCGTAGGTGCCGTTGGCATAGAAGTGGTAGACCTCGAAGCCCGGGGCCAGCTTGTCCAGGATGGCCACACGGCTCACCAGCTTCTTGGCCTCGGCTTCAGGCACACCCTTCTTCTTGAGGAAGCGCATGGCCATGCCGTAGTGGTTGTCGTTGAGCCTGGCCACGTCGGGCTTGGGCAGGTCGGCCTTGAGCTTGGCGAGCTTGGTGTTCAGTTCCTTGATCTCCTTGTCCTTGTCCAGTACCTCCTGGAGCAGGGCCTGGTAGGAGCTGTTCTTTTCGTTCTTGATCCGCTCCTCGAGGGCCTTCTTCTGGTCATCGGTGAGCTGGAGGGTCTCGGTATTGGGCCTGATGTCGTTGACGCCAGCCTGGGCCAGCTTCTTCTGCTCCTCGCTGCCGGCCTGGTTCAGCTGCTGGCTGGTCTTGTCGGCCTCGGCGGCCTTCTGGGTCAATTCCCGGATCTGGGGGTCCTCCCGCTTGCAGGCGGTGGAGACCAGCACGAGGGGCACGGCCATCAGGGCCAGGGCCAGCGTCGTGCGGCGGAATGGATTCATGAGTTCCTCCACGGGTTGCGGCTAGGGGCGCTCCTAGGGTGGCAAACTTCCCACCTTAGTCCTTCAGTCTAGGACATGGCAAGGGTTCCCGCCTCATCCGAAAGATGTAGGCTCAGCGGACCCCGCGGTATACTCGTTGTCCCCTCCAGGTCGTCCCTCGAAGGGGTTCCGAGGAGTCCGCATGGCCACCCAGGGGCGTCACCTGTTCACATCCGAGAGTGTCACCGAAGGGCACCCCGACAAGATGGCGGACCAGATTTCCGATGCCGTGCTGGATGCGGCCCTGAAGGACGACCCCCGCAGCCGAGTGGCCTGCGAGACGCTCCTGACCACCGGGCTGGTGCTGGTGGCGGGCGAGATCACCACCCAGACTTACATCCCCGTGGCCACGCTGGTCCGGGACGTGGTCAAGGACATCGGCTACGACCACCACATCAAGGGCTTCGACTACGCCACCTGCGCGGTCATGGTGACCATCGACCAGCAGAGCCCCGACATCGCCATGGGCGTGGACACGGGCGGGGCCGGCGACCAGGGCCTGATGTTCGGCTATGCCTGCAGTGACACGCCGGAGCTGATGCCCGCCCCCATCCACTTCAGCCACCTGCTGACCCGGCGGCTGTCCGAGGTCCGCAAGAACGGCCAGCTGCCCTGGCTGCGCCCGGACGGGAAGTCCCAGGTCACCGTCGAGTTCGACGGCGACAAGGTCCGGCGCATCCACACGGTCGTCATCTCCACCCAGCATGACGAGCACGTCACCCAGAACGCCATCCGGGACAGCATCCTCCAGGACGTGATCAAGGCTTCGCTTCCGGCGGAGCTGCTGGACGCAGAGACCATCTACCACGTGAACCCCACCGGGCGCTTCGTGGTGGGCGGCCCCATGGGAGACACGGGGCTCACGGGCCGCAAGATCATCGTGGACACCTACGGCGGCACCGGCCACCACGGGGGCGGGGCCTTCTCCGGCAAGGACCCCAGCAAGGTGGACCGCAGCGCCGCCTACATGGGCCGCTACATCGCCAAGAACATCGTGGCCGCGGGCCTGGCCAGCCGCTGCGAGATCCAGCTGGCCTACGCCATCGGCGTGGCGGAGCCGGTCTCGATCGCCGTGGACACCTTTGGAACCGGCCAGGTGTCCGACGAGGCCATCGTGCGGGCCGTGCGCGAGGTGTTCAGCTGCACACCAAAGGCCATGATCGAGGCCCTGGACCTGCGCAAGCCCATCTACCGCGCCACCTCGGCCTACGGCCACTTCGGTCGCCCCGAGTTCAGCTGGGAGAAGACGGACCGGGTCGAAGCGCTCTGCAAGGCCGCAAAGTAGCTTTCCACCAGTCCCCAGTCCTTCGTGCCGCACGCATAAGGCCTGGGCTATTCGCGAAGCAGGCCAGACACCTGCACCTGGTTCCGGCCGTTCTGTTTGGCGTGGTAGAGCGCTTCGTCGGCGTACTTGAGCAGGTCCTCCGCCTGGGGGACCTCGCCCTGGCCATCCCGGGCCGCGATCCCCATGCTGGCGGTCTTCCTCAGGGTGACGCCGTCGAGCTGGTGCTCGATCTCGGAGAACCGTATGCGCAGGTTCTCGGCCACCTGGAGGGCGGCTGGGACGTCGGTGTGGGGGAGCACCAGCGTGAATTCCTCGCCCCCGTAGCGGGCGGCGAGATCCGTGGTCCGCACGCAGGACTTGAGCATGGCCCCGATGTTTCGCAGCACTGCATCGCCCATGGCGTGTCCGTGGGTGTCGTTCACCTGCTTGAAGTGGTCGATGTCGATCATGACCACGGAAAGGGGCGTCTTGTAGCGCTGGGCCCGGGAGACCTCCTCATCCAGCCGCGACATGAGCCGCCTGCGGTTGGCCAGGCCCGTGAGCGGGTCGGTGATGGCCAGAGCCTCGAGCTGGGCGTTCTTCTCCATCAGCTCGTCCTGGAGGAGCTTCAGCTTGGTGTGGATGCGCACCCGGGCCAGGAGCTCCTTTTCGTGAAAGGGCTTGGTGACGTAGTCGGAGGCCCCCCGCTCGAGGATCTCGGCCTTGCGGTTGAGGTCGTCCTCGGCGGTGAGGATGATGACGGGGATCTGCTCCAGCTCCTTGCGGCTGGCCTTGAGGCCCAGGAACTTGAGCCCGTCGAAGCCCGGCATGACCAGGTCGCAGAGCACCAGATCCGGTGGATGCTCCATGATGGTCTTGAAGGCCGTCAGACCGTCCGAGGCCTCCATGAAGTGCGAGAAATCGCCATCCTTCATGAGGACGGCCTTGATCTCGCTGCGGATCATGGCGTTGTCATCCACGATGAGGATGCGGCCTCCCATCAGGTCTCCTTCGCGGCGCTTTGGAGGCGCGTCAACCAGCCTTCCCAAGACTGTAGATCGAACGGAGGCGCCGGTGGCAGATGGCGGCGCATGGAGCGGTTGCTCTCCAGGGCCTTGTCGCAGAGCGAGGCCGGCAGTCGCCCTGCGGCCTCCGCGCAGGCGGTCCAGCCCCCGGGCGTCTGGCAGACCAGCAGCCATTGGTGGCCGGCCTCCAGGGAGCGGCTCACCCGCTCATCCCAGTTCCACTCGGCACAGCCGCCCATCTCCAGATCGTCCGGCAGGAAGCGGCCCCGGAGACCCCAGGGATTGTCTTGCACGGAGCCCCGGTGCAGGCTCGCCGGAAGGGAACCACTGGCGGGGGTGCGGAGGTGGGCCACCATCACGAGGCGGTCGGCGTGGGCCAGGGGGAGGAAGGCCTGAGCATTGCGATCCACCTTGCCGCCGTCCTCCAGGACCGGCAGGCCCTGATGGCTGTCCAGGGTGGTGCCGCCCAGTCCCGGGAAATGCTTGAGACACCCCCGCACCCCGGCGGATTCGAGGCCGTGCAGGAAGGCCCCGGCGGCGGCGGCGGCCTCCAACGACACTTCGCTGGCGGCCCGGTCGCCGATGCCGGCCCCCGGGTGCCCGTCCCAGAGGTCCAGCACGGGGGCGAAATCCACATTGAATCCAAGCATCCGGAGCCCCTCGCCCCAGAGGGCGCCCCAGGCCGAGCAGGCCCGGGCCCCATCCCGGGTCCAGAGCCGGCGAAGCGAAGGTGTGGGGCCGGTCCAGGGCCGCAGGCGGCTCACGGCGCCTCCCTCCTGGTCCACGGCCACGGCCAGGGGCAGTTCAGAGCCGAAGCGGGCCTGGAGGCCGTCGATGAGCCGCCGGCAGCGTGCGGGCCCGCCCAGGGGATTCGGGTCCAGGTTGCGGGCGAAGAGGATGATGCCGCCTGGGTCGAAGGGCAGCGCGACCTCGGCCGGATCGAGACCGAGGAAGCCGGTCCAGAGGAGCTGGTGCGCGCAGATCATCCCCTCACCTTACCCGGAGCATGAGCTCAAGGTGCCTGGCGAGGAGGAGAAAGGCAGGGTCGGTTTCCACGAAGGCCGAGCGATCCGAGAAGCCCAGGTAGAGCCAGCCGGCATTCCCCAGGGGCAGGAAGTGTTCTTCGGGGTAGCCCAGGCCCGGGGCCCTCAGCGGGCCCGGATGAGGCCGATCCAGCTGCGGGGGGAGGGGCAGGGGTCCACGGGACGCCACGAGGGACAGGAACCCGTCTGCTTTCCGCCGGTAGCAGGCCAAGCCGTCCGGGTGCCAGCGGCTGCCAAGCCGGTCCAGGAAGGGGTCCAGCGAGGAGGCAAGGGAGGCCGATTCCAGGTTCCCCAGGCTGAGATCGCACAAGGCCAGGGCCTCCTGGTGAGTCTCCTGGAGGTCTCGGCTGCGGCTCAAGATGCGGTCTTCCAACTCATCCTGGTAGGCCCGGACCTTGCTAAGCAGGGCCGCGTGGTCCAGAGCCCGGTTCAGCACCGCCTCGATTTCGGCGAGGCGGAAGGGTTTCTGGATGAGGTCGTAGGCCCCCCGTTTCAGGGCCTCGACGCTGGTGTCGAGGGTGGCGTAGGCGGTGATGAGGATGCAGAGCGTGTCCGGAAACCGGTGCCGGATCGCCCCGATGAGTTCGAGGCCTGTCTGGCCGCCGGGCATGTTGAAGTCCGTGAGCACCACCGGGAAGGCCCGCTCGGCCATGCGCGCCAGGGCCGCCTCGCCGCTGGCCACGGCTTCGGCGGAGTAGCCCTGATCGGCCAGGGCCTCAAGGAGGGTCGTTCGAATCTCGATCTCATCGTCGACGATGAGGATGGGGTCCTGAATCATGGGACGCGCCCCTGAACCATCGTGCGCTCGTAGATGCGCGCTTCCAGGAAGATGCGCAGCACTTCCGCGTCCAGCAGGTTCACCCGGGCCTCCTGATCCAGGATCTCCAGGCTGCGCTCCAGGCTCACGGCGGCCTTGTAGGGGCGATCCGCGGCCGTCAGCGCGTCGTACACGTCGGTCACGGCCATGAGCTTGCTCTGGACAGGGATGTCCGGCTCGGTGAGCTGGCGGGGATAGCCTCCTCCGTTCAGGCGCTCGTGGTGGGCCCAGGCGATGCCGGGCACGCCCGCCAGTTCGCTGGTCCAGGGGATCTGGCTGAGGAACCGGTAGGTGTGGGTCACGTGGCTCTGGATTTCGTCCCGCTCCTGGGCGGACAGGCTGCCCTTGGAGATCTTCAGCAGGTCCAGGTCCCCGGGATCCATGAGGGCCCGCGCTTCACCGGACCAGTGCTGATAGGTGAGGTCCTGCAGGAGGTTCAGCTCATGCGCCACTTCCTGGGGCAGCACGGTGGGTTCATTGCTCCGCCGGACCAGCTCCATCAGCCGGCGGGTGGTTTTCTCCTCCTGGGCCAGGAGGTGTCCGAGGGTCCCGTGATCGAAGCTTTGCCCCTTGCTCCAGGCCTCCAGCAGGTGATCGCGCAGGGACTCGAGGGCGCGCTGGTGGAGGCGCTGGTAGATGCTCTCCAGCCGTTCCCCTTCGATCTTCTTGGCCTTGACGAGGACCTGCTCCCGGACCCCCACCTTGCCGAAATCGTGGAGGAGGCTGGCATACCGGATCTCGCGGATCTGGAGCGCATTGAACTGGAGGCTTCCATAGGGTCCGTTGGGGGTGCGGTTCACTGCCTCCGCCAGCCCCACGGTCAGCTCGGCCACCCGGCTGGAATGGCCGGAGGTGCTGGGGTCCCGGGACTCGATGGCCGTCACCGAGGCGTTGACGAAGCCTTCGAAGAGGCGCTCGATGTCGTTCTTCAGTCCCGTGATCTCCTGGGTGCGGGTCTCCACCATCCGCTCCAGGTTCTGCTGATACTCCTCGTTCTCCCGTCGCAGCCGGTAGTGTTCCAGGGCCCGCTCCAGGCTGGCCTCGATTTCCGCCAGCTTGAATGGCTTCTGGATGAAGTCGTAGGCGCCCCGCTTCAGGGCCTGGATGGCGGATTCCGTGGTGGCATATCCCGTCATGAGGATGCCCATGGTCCTGGGTTCCTCCTCCCGGATCGCCCGCAGCAGTTCCAGCCCCGAGAGCCCGCCCGGCATGTTGAGGTCTGTGAAGACCACCGGGAAGTGCCGCTGGTGCACCAGGGCCAGGGCCTGGGCGCCCCCCTCCGCGCCCTCGGCGGCATAACCCTGGTCCTGCAGGGCCTCCACCAACAGATCGCGCAGGTCCGCTTCATCATCCACGATGAGGATTGGGATAGGGAGGTCTAGGGGCACGCCAGCTCCGGATACGCGAACCTCATCGGGTCCGGGGAGCCGGGAGGCAAGTTTTGACCTGGAGGCCGAGGACTACTGGACGGCCTCGGTTTCCACCGAGAGCTGCCCGCCCGCGACCACGAGTCGGGCCAGGCCGCCGGGCTGGAGCTGGCCCTGAAGGACCAGGCGGGACAGGGGGTTCACCACGGCCTGCTGGATGAGGCGCTTGAGGGGCCGGGCGCCGTAATGGGGATCGAAGCCGCGGGACCCGCTCCGCGAGGCCAAGCGCAGCGCGGGCCGAGTGGGAGGACGCGCCGGGGGCGCGTCCGTTCGCGGGGAAGCAGGCCCTGCCAGTGAACCCAAGCGAAGCGCCGGGTGAACGGTTGCAGGGCGAGGGCGCCTATTGAACAGCCTCCGCCTCCACCGAAAGTTGGCCGTCCGCAATCACGAGCCGGGCCAGGCCGCCGGGCTGGAGCTGGCCCTGAAGGACCAGGCGGGACAGGGGGTTCACCACGGCCTGCTGGATGAGGCGCTTGAGGGGCCGGGCGCCGTAATGGGGATCGAAGCCGCGGGACCCGCTCCGCGAGGCCAAGCGCAGCGCGGGCCGAGTGGGAGGACGCGCCGGGGGCGCGTCCGTTCGCGGGGAAGCAGGCCCTGCCAGTGAACCCAAGCGAAGCGCCGGGTGAACGGTTGCAGGGCGAGGGCGCCTATTGAACAGCCTCCGCCTCCACCGAAAGTTGGCCGTCCGCAATCACGAGTCGGGCGAGGCCGCCGGGCTGGAGCTGGCCCTGAAGGACCAGGCGGGACAGGGGGTTCACCACGGCCTGCTGGATGAGGCGCTTGAGGGGCCGGGCGCCGTAATGGGGATCGAAGCCCTCCGCCGCCAGCCAGTCCAGGGCGGCCTCGGGGACCTCCAGTTCCAGCCGCTGCTCCTGGAGCTGGGCCTGGACGCGCCTGAGCTGGATCCGGGCCACGGCCTTCATGTCCTCGCGGGTCAGGGACCGGAAGATCACCACCTCGTCGAGGCGGTTCAGGAATTCCGGGCGGAAGTGGGCATGGAGGGCCTCCTGGACTGAGGCCTCGGCCTTCGAGGTGTCCCCGCCCGCATCGAAGATGGCCTGGCTGCCCAGGTTGGTCGTCATGAGCACCACGGTGTTGCGGAAATTGACAGTCCGCCCCTGGCCGTCCGTGAGGCGGCCGTCCTCGAGCACCTGGAGGAAGAGGTCGAAGGTGCGGGGGTGGGCCTTCTCCATTTCGTCGAGGAGGATGACGGCGTAGGGGCGGCGGCGGATGGCCTCGGTGAGGCGGCCCCCCTCCTCGTAGCCCACATAGCCGGGCGCGGCCCCGATGAGGCGCGTGGCGTCGGCCTCGTGGGTGAACTCGCTCATGTCGATGCGGACCAGGGCATTCTCGTCGTCGAAGAGGAATTCCGCCAGGGCCCGGGCGACTTCGGTCTTGCCCACGCCCGTGGGGCCCAGGAAGAGGAAGCTCCCGATGGGCCGCTTGGGATCGCCCAGGCCCGCCCGGTTGCGGCGTAGGGCATCGCTGATGGCCGTCAGGGCCGGATCCTGGCCCACCACGCGCTCGCGGAGTCGGGCCTCCATCTTGAGCAGTTTCTCCACCTCGCCCTCCAGGATCCGGCTCACGGGAATGCCGGTCCAGCGGCTCACGATGGCGGCGACGTCGGACTCGCCCACCTCCAGGCGCAGCATGGCACTTTCCTTCGGGGAGGTCGCCGCCAGCTGTTTCTCCAGGGCCGGGATCTCGCCGTATTCCAGGCGGGAGGCCCGCTCGTATTCGCCCTTCAGCTTGGCCTGTTCCAGCTCGATGCGCAGGTCGTCCAGCTTCTTCTGGAGGCCGCGGGCCCCCTCGATCACCTTCTTCTCGTTCTCCCACTGGGCGCGGAGCCTCCCCAGCTCTTCGGCGAGCTCAGCCAATTCCTTTTCTATATCTGCAAGCCGGGTGCGGCTTGCAGCATCCTTCTCCTTCGTGAGGGAATGCCGCTCCAACTGCAGCTGCATTTCGCGCCGCTCCCGGACGTCGATCTCCGTGGGCCGGCTGTCCAGCTGCATCCGCACGGCGCTGGCCGCCTCGTCCATGAGGTCCACGGCCTTGTCCGGCAGGAAGCGGTCGGCGATGTAGCGGTGGCTCAGCTGGGCCGCCGCCACCAGGGCAGCATCCTGGATGCGCACGCCGTGGTGCAGCTCGTAGCGCTCCTTCAGGCCGCGCAGGATGGAGATGGCGTCCTCCACACCGGGCTCCTCCACGAAGACCGGCTGGAAGCGGCGCTCCAGGGCGGCGTCCTTCTCGATGTATTTCCGGTATTCGTCCAGGGTGGTGGCGCCGATGCAGCGCAGCTCGCCGCGGGCCAGGGCGGGCTTCAGCAGGTTGGCCGCGTCCATGCCGCCGGACACGGCCCCGGCGCCCACCAGCAGGTGCAGCTCGTCGATGAAGAGCACGACCTGCCCTTCGGCCTTCTCGACTTCCTGGATGACGCCCTTCAGGCGCTCCTCGAACTGGCCCCGGTACTGGGTGCCGGCCACCAGGGCGCCCATGTCCAGGCCCATGACGCGCAGACCTTTCAAGCTCTCCGGAACATCGCGCTTGTGGATGCGCTGGGCCAGGCCCTCCACGATGGCGGTCTTGCCCACGCCGGGCTCGCCGATGAGCACGGGGTTGTTCTTGGTGCGCCGCGACAGCACCTGCAGCACCCGGCGGATCTCCTCGTCCCGGCCGATGACCGGATCCAGCTTCCCGGCGGCGGCCAGGGCCGTGTAGTCCTTGGCGTACTTCTCCAGGCTGGCGAACTTCTCCTCGGCCTTCTCGTCCTCGACCTTGGAGCCCTTGCGGCCCTCGCGAATGGCGGCTTCCAGGGTCTTCCGGTCCAGGCCGAAGCGCTCCAGCACTTTCTTGGCGTCCGTATGGGCATTGGTCAGGGCCAGCAGCAGGGCGTCCGTGGCCAGGAAGCGGTCGCCCAGCCCCCTCCCGGTATCGCTGGCCACCTCCAGGAAGTGCCGGAAGGCAGAACCGACCTGGGGCTCGGCCCCCCCCACGGCCCGGGGCAGCTTCGCGAGGAGGGCCTCGGCGGCCTCGGTCAGGCCCTGGATGGACTCCGGGTTCAGGCCGGCCCGCTCCAGGAGCGGGTGCAGTCCGGCCTCGGGCGTGAGCAGGGCCCCGAACAGATGCTGGGGCACCAGTTCTGGATGCTGGTCCTGCGCAGCCCGCTCCCGGGCCGCCACCAGTGCGTCGTTGGCCTTCTGGGTGAAGGGAAGGAGGGACATGGAACACCTCGGATTCCAGGATGGATCAAATATGATAAAGATGCACTAATATTTTCTTCAAAAAAATAAAATATTCAAAAAAGACATGAAGGGATGGTACTTGCGCCGACTCGGCTGCTACACAAAGAGGCAGGAGGGTTCGGTGTGGACAGGACCGGCGAGGCTGTAGCCCTGGGGCTGCGAGGCGACCCTCGGGTCGGCACGCTCTACATCCTGGCTTCGGCCCTCTGTTTCGGCAGCATGGCGATCTTCGCGCGCATGGCCTACGCCTCCGGTGTGGACATCCCCTCACTGCTGCTCCTGCGCTTCGCCATCGCCTCGGCCCTGATGTGGGGGATCCTCGTCGCGAAACGGATGAAGCTTCCCAGGGGCCGGGGGATGGGGATGCTCGTGGCCATGGGCGCCGTCGGCTACGCCGGGCAGGCCTTTTCCTACTTCACGGCCCTGACCTACGCGTCGGCGGGGCTCGTGGCGCTGCTCCTCTATACCTACCCCGCCATCGTGGCCCTCCTCTCGCGCCTGGTCTTCAAGCATCCCTTCACGTGGATGCAGATCACGGCTGTGGGTGTCGCCCTGGCCGGCACCGTCTTCATCATCGGCAAGGCGGGCGACGGGAAACCCCTCGGGATCTTCTTCGGCCTGCTGGCCGCCCTCATCTATTCCATCTACATCCTCATGGGCAGCCGCTTCCCGAAGGATGTCACCCCCACGGCCTCCACCGCCGTAATCACGAGTTCTGCCGCCGTCACCTATTTCGTTGTGGTGGCGGTCAAGGGTTTCCACCCACCCGCCACGGGGAAAGGCTGGGTCGCCGTCCTGGCCATCGCCCTCATCTGCACCGTGCTGGCGATCCTGTTCTTCTTCGAGGGGCTGGAGCGGGTCGGCCCGGTGCGCGCCTCCGTCTTTTCCACCATCGAGCCCGTGTTCACGGTCTTGCTTGCCGCCGCTGTGCTGGGCGATCAGATCACGCTGCCGCGAGTCTTTGGCGGCGTGCTCATCGTGGGTGCCGTGCTCCTCCTGGCCCGCGAAGGCGCCCTGGCGGAGCGCGTCAGGCCCGAGTAAGCAGACAGTCCAGGGTCAGGATTCCCCCGGAATATTGCTCAAACCATGGCATTTCAATCGATTTGCCCTTATCCGGCGAGTCGTGATTCTATTCACAACCAAGGATTCAAAACAATGCGTATGATTTCCCTAATTCCCCAAAAATGAGGACCCACTAGGAGGCTCGCAAGATGTCGAACCGTATTCTCCATAAAGGCCTCCAGGCCAAGGTGATGTCCGCCGAGGCGGCCGCCGCCCTCATCCCCAACGGGGCCGTCGTCGGCATGTCGGGCTTCACCGGCGCCGGCTACCCCAAGGCGGTGCCCATCGCACTGGCCAAGCGCGCCCTCGACGAGCGCCTCAAGGGCAAGCCCCTCAAGCTCGATGTCCTCACCGGTGCCTCCACCGGCCCCGAGCAGGACACCATGATGAGCCTCGTGGAGGCCTCGCGCTTCCGCTTCCCCTACCAGGGTGACGCGGCCACCCGCGAGAAGATCAACGACGGGAAGATCGAGTACCAGGACATGCACCTGAGCCACGTGGGCTCCATGGTCCGCTACGGCTACTACGGCAAGGGCAAGAACAACCTCGACTTCGCGGTCATTGAAGTGGCCAAGATCCTCGAGGACGGGACCGCCATCCCCTCCTCCTCCTGCGGCGCCAACAACGTCTACTTCGAGCACGCCGACAAGATCATCCTCGAGGTGAACTCCTGGCAGGACGAGCGCCTGGAGGGCATGCACGACATCATGTCCGTGAGCGCCGTCCACGGCGAGCGCAAGCCCATCCCCATCCTGGCCGCCGATGACCGCGTGGGCTCCAAGTACTGGAAGTTCGACCTCTCCAAGGTCGTGGCGGTCGTGGAGAGCGCCCACCCGGACCGGAATGCCCCCTTCAAGCCCCCAGAAGAGATCCACCGCAAGATCGCGCAGCACATCCTCGACTTTTTCGACGGGGAGGTGAAGGCCGGTCGGCTCTCCAAGCACCTCACCCCGCTCCAGTCCGGTGTGGGCAACATCGCCAATGCCGTGCTGGTGGGCCTCAACGAAGGGCCCTTCGAGCGGATGATCTCCTACACCGAGGTGGTCCAGGACGGCATGCTCGACATGCTGGACTCGGGCAAGCTCCTGGCGGCTTCGGCCACCGCGTTCTCGGTCTCGCCCGAGGGCCAGGTCCGCTTCAACAAGGACATCGACCGCTACCGCAAGCAGATCATCCTGCGCCCGCAGGAGATCTCCAACAGCCCCGAGGTCATCCGGCGCCTGGGCTGCATCGCCATGAACGGGTTCGTCGAGGCCGACATCTATGGCCACGTCAACTCGACGCACATCGTCGGCAAGGGCATCGAGAACGGCATCGGCGGATCGGGCGACTTCGCCCGCAACTCGGCCTACACCATCTTCATGTCTCCGGCCACGGCCAAGGACGGCAAGATCTCCGCCATCGTGCCCTTCGCGTCGCACATCGACCACACGGAGCATGAGGTGAACGGCATCGTCACCGAGTTCGGGTTCGCCGACCTGCGGGGCCGGAGCCCCAAGGAGAAGGCCCGGGAGATCATCGACAAGGCCGCGGCCCCGGAGTTCCGTCCCTTCCTGTGGGACTACGTGAAGCGCGCCATGAAGAACCCCAGCGCCGGCCTCCACTCGCCCCACATGTTCGAGGAGGCTTTCGCCTTCCACACGCGGTACCTGCAGACCGGATCGATGCTGCCCAGGAAGTAGCTGGCCCCGTCACCACCATGAAGCGGGGGGGCCCCCCGCCCGCCCCCCCCCCCCGCCCCCCCCCCCCCCCCCCCCCCCCGCCCCCCCCCCCCCCCCCCCCCCCCCCCCCGCTTCCATGTCGGCTCCGGCCGTCCTCAGGGCGCCGTCGCCTCCGCCAGGGCCAGGCAGGCCGTGAGACCTGGGGACTCGATGCCGAAGAGGTTCACGAGGCCAGGCAGGCCGTGGTCGGCCTCCCGCTGGATGAGGAAATCCGGCGCCGTCTCGCCGGGGCCGTGGAGCTTGGGTCGGATGCCCGCGTAGGCCGGCTGGAGTGCGCCGTCCGGCAGCCCCGGCCAGTATTTTCGGACCTCGGCGTAGAAACTGTCGGCCCGGCGGGGGTCCACGTCGTAGGACTCCTGGTCGATCCATTCCACGTCGGGACCGAAGCGGGCCTGGCCCCCCAGGTCCAGGGTCAGGTGCACACCCAGCGCCCCCTGGGCGGGGATGGGGTAGACCAGCCGCGAGAACGGGGCGTGGCCCGACAGGCTGTAGTAGTTGCCCTTGGAGAGGTGCCGGGGCGGGACGCTGCCGGGGCGGATCCCCTCGAAGGCCGCGGCCACGGCCTGGGCCCCGAGACCCGCACAGTTGTAGACCCGCTCCGCCAGGAGGGCCATGGGCTCGCCTCCACCCACAGCGACCTCGAGGCCCGCCGGAGTGGAGCGCCCGCCGAGCACCGGGCTCTTCAGCACGACGGCGGCGCCAGCGCCCTCGGCGTCCATGCGCAGGGCCCGCATGAGCCCATGGCTGTCCACGATGCCCGTGCTGGGCGAGAGCAGGGCGGCCGTACAGCGGAGCCTGGGTTCCAGGTCCAGGGCCTCCGCCGCGCTCAGCCACTCGAGGTCGCCGACGCCGTTGCCCTTTGCCTTGGCCTGGAGCTCCCGCAGGGCCGCCACCTGCTCCGCATCCGTGGCCACAATGAGCTTTCCGCAGCGGCGGTGATCGACCTGCCTCGCGGCGCAGTAGGCGTAGAGGGCCCGGTTGCCCGCCACGCAGAGCCGGGCCTTCAGGGATCCTGCGGGGTAGTAGATCCCCGCATGGATGACCTCGCTGTTGCGGGAGCTGATGCCCGTGCCGATGCGGTCCTCGGCCTCGAGCACCACCACCTCGCGTCCCTGCAGGGCCAGGTGGCGCGCGAGGGCCAACCCCACCACACCCGCACCGATGACGACACAGTCCACGCGTTCCATGGCTCCATCTTCGCGGCAACCTTGGCCATGTGGGAAGATCATGGTTTCCAGACGATCCGTTTCACTCACGCCACGAGCCCCCATGTCCACACCCATGCTGCAGCAGATCGCCGGCCTCAAGCGCGAGGCGGGGGAGGCGGTGCTGCTCACGCGCATGGGTGACTTCTACGAGATCCTGGGCGAAGACGCCGTGCGGGCCGCCCCAGTGCTGGAGATCGCGCTCACGATGAGGGGCAAGGGCACCGAGGCGGAGACCCCCATGTGCGGGGTGCCCCACTTCGCCCTGGAGTCCTACCTGCCGAAGCTGCTGGCGGCGGGGTTCTCGGCGGCCATCGCCGAACCCACGGCCAAGGCCGAGGAGGTGAAGGGGCTGCTGCCCCGGGCCATCAAGCGCATCATCACGCCGGGCACCTGGCTGGACGACGACGCCCGGTGGCTCTGCGCCCTGCATCGGACGGAGCGTGCCTGGGGTCTCGCCCTGCTGCAGCTGGCCTCGGGCGCCCTGCGGGTGCTGCCAGGCGAAGGGGAGGAGGCCCTGCGGGCCACCCTGGAGCGCCTCGGCCCCCAGGAGCTGATCCTGGCCGAGGGCGCCGCGGACCTTCTGGAACTCGTGGCGGCGCGCACGCGGCTGCCCGCCTGGCGCTTCGAGGCGTCCCGGGCCAAGCAGCAGGTGCTCGCCTTCTTCGGCTGGCAGCACCTCGAAGGCGTGGGACTGGACCCCTTTCCGGCCGCCCTCGGCGCCCTGGCGGCCCTGCTCGATCACGTGGAGGCCACGCAGAAGGGCCGTCCCGCCCACCTCCAGGGCGTGTCGCTGGAACTGGGCGCGGCGGGTCCCCTCCTGGATGCCACCAGCGCCCGTCACCTCGAAGTCTTCACCAATGGTCTGGATGGGGGCCGGGCGGGATCGCTGTTCGCGCTCCTGGACCAGTGCCGGACGCGCATGGGGTCCCGCCTGCTGAAGGGCTGGCTGGAGCAGCCCCTCCGGGACCGTCCCCAGCTGGAGCGCCGATGGTCCCAGGTGGCCTGGCTCACGGAGGACCGCCGCCGCGGGCCCATCCAGACCCTGCTGTCCCAGGTTCCCGACTTGGATCGCCTGCTGGGGCGCGTGGCCCTCGGCTTGGCTTCGCCACCGGAGCTGGCCCAGCTGCGGGAGGGACTGGCCGTGCTCCAGAAGCTGCCGGCCCGCCTCCAGGACGAGGGCTGGGCCTCCGAGGTCGCTGAATTGGAACTCTGGCCGGTCGACACGCCGCTCTGCACCGCTCTGCTCGGTGAGCTCAGGCGCTGTCTTGCGGAAGCACCGCCCCTGGACCTGGAGAAGGGCGGCGTCATCCGGGAAGGCGTGGATCCGGAGCTGGACGCCGTGCGCCGCCTGGCCCGGGACGCCAAGCAGGTGATGCTCGAACTGGAGGAGGAGGAGCGGCGCGCCAGCGGCATCCAGAGCCTGAAGATCAAGTACAACCGGGTCTTCGGCTACTACTTCGAGATCACGAAATCGAACCTCGGTTCGGTCCCTGCCCATTTTCTGAGAAAGCAGACACTGGCCAACGCCGAGCGCTTCACCACCGAGAAGCTGGTGGCCTTCGAGCAGCGCCTGCTGAGCGCCGAGAGCGACCAGGCCCGGCTGGAGGCCATGCAGTTCCAGCGCCTGCTGGCCCTGGTGCTGGAGCACCGGGCGGGCCTCACGGCCCTGGCCCGGGCCGTGGCCGCCCTGGACGTGCTGGCGGCCCTGGCGGAACGGGCGCGGCTCTCGGGCTGGTCGCGACCCGAGCTGGGCGAGGACCGCGAGCTGGTGCTGGCGGCGGCCCGCCATCCCATGCTGGAGGCCCGCCTGGGCCGGGAGTGCATCCCCAACGACCTGCTGTTCTCCGCCGCCCAGCCCATGGCCGTGGTGACGGGTCCCAACATGGGCGGCAAGTCCACCTTCCTGCGCACGGCGGCCCTGCTGGTGGTGCTGGCCCAGACCGGTTCCTTCGTGCCGGCGGAGCTCATGCGCTTCGGGCTGGTGGACCGCATCTTCACGCGCATCGGCGCCTCGGACCAGCTGGCCAAGGGGCAGTCCACCTTCATGGTGGAGATGACGGAGACGGCCCGGATCCTCAACCAGGCCACTTCGGCGAGCCTGGTGATCCTGGACGAGATCGGCCGCGGCACCTCCACCCGGGACGGGCTGGCCCTGGCGGAAGCCATCGCCTTGTTCCTGCGGGACCTCAAGCATGGCGCGCCGCGTACGCTCTTTGCCACCCACTACTTCGAGATGACCAAGCTGGCGGACGACTCGCGGATCCAGAACCTCCACGTGGAAGTGCAGGAGTGGGAGGAGCAGCTGCACTTCCTCCACCGCGTGGCGCCGGGCCCGGCGGACCGCAGCTACGGCATCCAGGTGGCCCGCCTGGCGGGCCTGCCGAAATCCGTCATCCAGAAAGCCCAGCGCCTGCTGGCCCAGGCGCCGGAGGCGCCGCCGCGAGCGCCCATGCCCTCCCAGCCAGCCTTGCCCCTGTTCGAGATTGAGCCGGACAGCCTCCGCGCCGAACTGGAGGCCCTGGACCTGAACCGGATGACACCCCTGGAAGCATTGAACTGGATTTCAGCGAGGCGCCGATGAGCGTACCCAGCCACCCGATCCGCCGCAAGGACCGCGCCCTGAGCGAGGACGAGGCCCTGCTGCTCCTCCAGGAGGCTGAATGGGGCGTGCTCGCCACCGTGGACGAGGCGGGCTGGCCCTACGCCGTGCCCGTGAACCACGCGGTGGTGGGGGGGGACCTGATCATCCACAGCGCCACCGTGGGCCACAAGCTGGCCAACCTGGCCTTCAACTCGAGGGTCTCCTACTGCGCCGTCACCCAGGCCGAGACCCTGCCCCTGGAACTCTCCACCCGCTATGCCAGCGTCATCGTCTTCGGCCGAGCGGACCTGCTCACGGACGAGGGGGAGAAGCGGGAGGCCCTCCGGGCCCTGGGCCTGCGCTTCGCGGCGGCCCACCCGGACCTGGTGGACCGGGAGATCGACAAGGACCTCTTCCGCACGGCGGTGCTGCGCATCCACATCGAGCGGGCCACCGGGAAGGCGCGCCGCTGACCGCATGCTGGCTGGCGCGGGCTCGCCCTCAGAGGGCCACCTTGTGCCGCCTCAGCTCCGTCAGGAGGGCCACGGGCGTGGTGTAGGTGATGCCGTGCAGGAGGTGGTCCGTGGCCGCCTGGGCGAAGGCCGGCAGGTCGTCCACGTAGAGGCATTCCTCGGCCAGGAGGTCCAGCTTGGAAAGGGCATCCTCGAAGAGCCGGGGGTCGGGCTTGCTGGCGCCCACCTCGAAGGAGAGCGTGACGCTGTCGAAGAGCGGGAAGACCTCCGTGGTCCGGATGGCCCTTTCGAAGTGCCAGGGGCTGGTGTTCGAAAGCAGGCCCAGCTTGTAGCCGGGTTTCAATTTCCGGATCAGGTCGAAGGTGGCGTGGATGGGCGTGAAGATGTCCGTGTAGACGCGGATGAAGTCGGGCTCCGGGAGGTCCGTGCCGCAGAGCCTCGACACTTCCCGGTGAAAGGCCCGGGAGTCGATGCGCCCGGCCTCGTAGTCCTGGGTGAGGGTGCTTTGCCCATAGAGGAGCTCCCCCAGGTCCCCGGCGGGTTTGCCGCAGAGGGAAGACAGCCCTTCCAGGAACCGGAGGTTGTCGAAGGTGCAGAGGACATTCCCGAAGTCGAAGATGACGGCCCTGGGGGTGGCGTGCTGTCGGAACTGCTTCATGAAGGGGACGTAGGCCATGTCGGAGCGAAGGATATGACCGAGGAACCAGTGCTGGAGGAAGCCCCGGGTCTCCGCCAGCAGGCGGGGGTCCGAGGGATCGTAGGCCTGGTTGAAGTCCAGGAGCTGCTGCACGAAGCTCGTATGCTCGGACTCCTGGGGCCCGAGGTCCGGGTAGCCGGCGGCCCTCAGGTAGCGCTCCTCGTTGCGGAAGTGGAGGAGGGCGTAGCTGCAGAGGCGCTGGAAGATGCTTGAGATCTGTTCGGGCGCGCCACCGCCGTCCATGAGGTCGATGAGCTCATTGAGGAGGTCCAGCAGCACCCGGTGCTGGGCATCGATGTCCTTGTAGCCGATGCGGTACTGGTCCTTCCACGCGATGTGGGCCATGCACCCTCCCCGGGACCCTTCCTGGAGCTTATCGGAGGATCCTGCGGGAAAGCCCATTCCTGTGGGCCTCCGACCGGATCCAAAGGCTGCGTTCGATGCGGCCTTTCAGCCTACCTTCGAAGGGTCCCCGGAACAGGCTTGGCTCAGAACGGGATGCCCATGCGCCGAAGCTCGGCCATGAGCATCACCGGATTCGTGTAGTGGAGAGTCTGGAAATGGGCGGCCTGCGCCGCGTCCAGGCAGGCCGGGTCCCGGTGGATGAGCATGCATGCCTCGGGGCTCAGCCCCAGCCTGGAGGCCGCCTCGAGAAAGAGGGCCTTGTCCGGAAGCCTGGCCCCGGCCTCGAAGGAGAACACTTCGGCACTGAAGCGGCCCTCGCTTCCCAGGCGGCCCAACCCCAGGGGTCGCATCCAGGGCGGGGCATCCCCCACCAGGCCCACGGGCTGGTGGGCCTTCAGCCGACCCGCCAGCTGCAGCATGGGCGGCACCGGGTGCAGGGCCTCCGCGTAGGACCGGGCCAGGTCCTCCTGGGGGATGGGGGTTCCGGCCCAGGCCGTCAGCCCTGAATGGAATGGCTCGAGGTCCAGTTGCCCCGACTCCAGGGCCCTCAGAAGCCCCGGGTCCTCGAACAGGGCGCGCCGGGCCTCCCCTTCCGTTCTGCCGCTCCTTGCTGCCACCAGACTGAGCAGCGGGCCGGCGTCCCAGGTGCACACCACCCCGTCCAGGCCGAGCAGGATGCCATCGATGGGGGCCGTGGGCAGGGCCCGCCGGAGAAAGGGGGCGTAGTCCTGGTCCGATTTGATGATGTGGTCCAGGTACCAGTCTTTGACAAAGGCCAGGGTCTCTTCCAGCACGAGGGGATCGTCGGGATCGAAGTCCCGGCCCAATTCAAGCACGCGCTGCACGAAGGCCGCGTGCTCCCGGCGGTGCTGGGCCAGCTTCGGGTAGTCCGCCGCCTGCATGTAGCGCTCTTCGCTGCTGAAGTGGGTCTGCGCATAGTCGCAGAGGGACCGGAAGATCTGCGTGACCTGCTCGGGCTTCTGGAGGCCATCCTTCAGGTCCGCCAGCTCATTGAGAAGGTCCAGCAGGCCATGATGCTGCGCGTCGATTTCCCTGAAGTTGATGTTGTAGCGATCCTTCCACTGGATGTGGACCATGGTGCCCCCGGAGCTGCTCCCTGGCTTTATCGGGTGGGGGAGGAATCGTCACAGTTTCGGAGGGTGGACCTAGACTGTCGGCATGCCTTCTCCCCTCAGCAAGACTCGCATCCGTCTGGCCTGGGCCATCGCGCTGGCCGTGGACGCGCTCCAGATCCCGGCGACCTTCGCCGGGCCCCCGGGCTGGTTCCTGGATGCGGGCCTCGACGTGGTCACCATGCTCGTCATGTGGATGCTGCTGGGGTTCCACTGGGCCTTTCTGCCCTCCTTCCTGACCAAGTGGATTCCCTACCTCGACATCGCGCCCCTCTGGACCCTGGCGGTGGCCCTGGCCACCCGGGGGCGTGGTGGACTGGATCCGCCCTCGGCTCCGAAGGCCGTGAACTGAACTCAGGGGCTAGTCCCCCGTCGCGCCCCGGAATTCTTCCAGGTTGTGGCGGCTCTGCTCCTCCATGAGCCATCCGGAGAGTTCCTTCTTCAGGGCGTTGAAGGCGGGGCCGGCCACGTCCCGGGGGCGGGGTAGGTCGACGGCCAGTTCGCGCTTGAGGGTACCCGGCCGGTAGGTCATGACCACGATGCGGTCCGCCAGGTAGAGGGCCTCCTCGATGCTGTGGGTGACGAAGAGAACGGTTTTCCTCAGCTCCGTCCACAGCCGCAGCAGTTCGTCCTGGAGGTTGCGGCGGGTGAGGGCGTCCAGGGCGCCGAAGGGCTCGTCCATGAGCAGGATGGGCGAGTCGATGGCCAGCACTCGGGCGATGGCCACCCGCTGGCGCATGCCGCCGCTCAGGTCCTTGGGGTAGCGCTTCCTGAATTCGTCGAGATGGAGCATGGCGAGCAGGCCATCCACCTTCGAGCGGATGGCGGGCCTGGGCACCTTCTTGATCTGGAGGCCGAAGGCGACGTTCTGCTCCACGGTCATCCAGGGGAAGAGCGCGTATTCCTGGAACACCATGCCCCGGTCCGGGCCGGGCTCCGTGATGATCGATCCATCCACGGTGATGGTGCCAGAGGTGGGCAGACTGAACCCCGCCACGGCGTTCAGCAGGGTGGACTTGCCGCAGCCCGAGGGCCCCAGCAGGCAGACGAACTCGCCCCGGGCCAGCTCCAGGTCGATGCCACTGAGGGCGCAGACCTCCTGGCCGCCGCTCTGGAAGACCTTGGACAGGCCACGGATGGAGATGTGCGCGGACTCGCTCATCCCTGCTCCAGGCCGCGGTGCCACTTCAGCAGGTACGAACTGAGGCGGCTCATGACGGTGTCGATGCCCAGGCCCAGCAGGCCGATGGTGAACATGCCCGCGATGATCTTGTCAGACCAGAGGTACTCGCGGGCCTCGAGGATGCGGTAGCCCAGGCCGTTGTTCACGGCGATCATCTCCGAGACGATCACCACGATGAAGGCTGTGCCCATGCCGATGCGTGCCCCGGTGAAGATGTAGGGCGTGGCCGCTGGCAGGATGATGCGGGTGAACTGGGTCCATCGGGAGGCGCCCAGGTTGCGGCCCACGCGGAGGTAGATGCTGTCCACGGTCTGCACCCCGGTCACGGTGTTCATCAGGACCGGGAAGAAGGCGCCGATGGTGATGAGGAAGATCGCGGGCGGGTTGCCCAGGCCGAACCAGAGGATGGACAAAGGAATGAAGGCGATGGGCGGGATGGGCCGCAGCACCTGGATGAGCGGGTTGAAGAGGCCATAGGCCAGGCGGCTGTAGCCCATGGCGAGGCCCAGGGGCAGGGCCAGCCCGGCGCCGAGGAGGAAACCCGTCAAGACCCGGTAGAGGCTGCCGGCGGCATCCTGGATCAGCTCACCGGAGAAGCACCACCGCAGGTAGGATCCCTGGGTGGGATCAAAGGCCTCCAGGGGCCGCAGGTAGGCCCACCACCTGACCAGCACCTGCGTGGGCGAGGGCAGGATGGTGGCGTTCACCCAGCCCCGGGACGCAAGCAGCTGCCAGAGGGCCAGCACCGCCAGCGGGACCAGGAGGCCGGAGGCGGCGTGCCGGTAGCGCTTCATCCCTGGCTCACTTCACCTTCAGCTGCCGCTTGGCCTCGGTGAGGAGGTCCAGCTTCACCCAGTCGGCGGCCTTCGGGGGATGGGCCATCCGGCCCACGCCGTACTTCAGCATGAGGTCCGTGGTGACCTGCACGTGGGCCAGGGTGATGTCGTAGCAGAAGGGCGAATTGCCGATGGCGTCCTGGTAGTCCTCGGCGCTGATCTGGTTCTTGAACATCACCTCGCGCACGTACTTCTCCGCCACCTTCGGCTCGTCGATGAACTTCCGGGTGGCCTCCACGAAGCAGAGCAGGAAGCGCTGGGCCACGTCCCGGCGCTCCCGGTAGAGCTTCTCGGTGATGACCAGGGCCCGGATGGGCTCGCCGATGGGCGTGTCGTAGGGCTTCAGCAGCTCCACGCCGAACCTCCGGTGGAGGGCCTGGGAACTGTAGGGCTCGCTCTGGCACATGGCGTCTATGTTCTTCGCCAGGAGGGCCTGGTTCAGGTCCGCGAAGGGCAGGTAGAGCACCAGCACGTCCTTGCCGGGCCGGTCGGACCAGGAGAGCCCGGCCTTGGCCAGCTCCGCCAGCAGCAGCACCTCCTGGGCTCCGCCCCGGGCCACGCCGACCTTCTTCCCCCGGAGGTCCTGGAGCGACCTGATGCCGGAGCCCGAGCCCACCACCAGGCGGGCCCCGCCCCGGGCGAAGCCCGCCACCACGTAGATGGGCACCCCGGCGGCCCGGCCCGCGATGGCCGCGTCCAGGGCCGCGGCGCTGGCGTCGATCTCGCCGGCCACGATGGCCGGGTTGATGTCGATGCCTTTGGGGAACACCCGCTCCTCGATCCTCAGCCGGTACTTCGGGGCCAGCTCCTTCATGTAGGAGACGGCGCCGTAGTGGGCGAACTTGAGGTTGCCCAGGCGCACCAGGTCCTGGGCCCACAGGGACGCGGCCGAAATCACGATCAACAACAGCAGAGCCTTCAGGCGCACGGTTCGACTCCGGGTGGGGTGAGGCCATTCTAGGCGAATCACTCCTGGAGAAGCCCGACATAGTCCGACAGGAACCAGGATTTGTTCAGGCCGAAGGCCCTAGACTGGGTACTGTCCTGCTCGCCCTTTCTGACTGCCACCCCATGATCTATTGGCTGACCCACACCCTGGCGCGTGTCGCGGGCCGCATCTTTTTCCGGCACCGCATCCTGCACCGGGAGTTCCTGCCCGAATCCTCGGGCGCCATCATCGTGGCCAACCATGTGAGTTTCCTCGACCCGTCCATGGTCGGAGCCTGCTTCCGGAATCCCATCTATTACTTGGCCCGCAAGTCCCTCTTCAAGGGCTTCCTGGGCTGGCTGCTGCCCCGCATCCAGGTGCTGCCCGTGGACCTCGGCAAGGGCGACCTCGGCAGCATGAAACGCATCCTGAGGCTGCTCAAGGAGGGGCATCGCGTGCTCATCTTTCCTGAAGGAACCCGCTCGCCCGACGGGACCCTCCAGGCGGCCGAGGCCGGCATCGGCTTCATCATTGCCAAGGGAGACGTACCCGTGATCCCAGTGCGGATCTTCGGCGCCCATGAATGCTGGCCGCGGACCTCGACCTGGCCCCGCCCCGGGCGCATCACGGTCGTGGCGGGGCCCGCGGTCGATTTCTCTGGCCTTTCCCCGGACCTGGCGGGTCGTGACCGCTACCAGGCCTGTGCCGATCTGGTCATGAAGGCCCTGGCCGCGATCCGGCTGGAGGCTTGAGGGCAGCCTTAGCGCTTCCGCGCCACCAGCAGGTACTCCCGTCCCGAACGGCGCGGGTGGCTGTTCACGGCTTCGCCCAGGTGGAGCACCTCGAAGGAGGCCTCGGACAGGCTGCGCAGTTCGGCCATGGGCATGGCATGGGGCGGTCCTGGGCGGCCGTTCACATCGTGGAAGAGCACGGCCATCCAGAGGCCGCCGGCCCGCAGGTGGTCGGCGCAGGCCTGCACGTAGGCCGGACGCCTGCCTGGTTCCATGGCCACGAAGCAGGTGTGGTCGAAGATGGCGGCCCAGGGCCCCAGATGCGTGGCGAACCAGTCCGCCTGGGACCAGGCGACCCGTCCGCCATAGCGGTGCATGGCCCCCTGGATGGCCAGGGGTGCGAAATCCAGCCCCGTGACCGAGAAGCCGAGGGCCTCCAGTTCCGCCGCATCGTGGCCGTAGCCACAGCCGGGCACCACCAGATCGCAGCCCGGTTTCAGGCCCAGGGGGAGCGCCAGCCCCAGCAGTTCCGCCACGAGGGGCGTGGCTCCGTCCATGTCCCACCCAGGACGTGCCTCTCCCTCATACAGGCGGTTCCAGTAGTCCGGATGGGTGGTCATGGCAGCTGCACCTCGTCGGCTCCCAGGAAGGCGGCCAGGCGTTCCAGGGCCTCCTCCAAGTTCTGTTTTCGGGATTTCGTGGCCTTCACGCCCGGTTCCCACCAGAGGCCCTTGATCTCCAGCAGGCCGCGGTCCCGGTGCAGCTTGGGATCCAGGCGGCCCACGAACCGATCCCCTTCCAGGATGGGCAGGACGAAATACCCGTACCGGCGCTTGGGTTCGGGCACGAAGGCCTCGAAGCGGTAGTCGAAGCCGAAACGGCGGAGGGCCCGGCTGCGGTCCCGGAGCACGGGATCGAAGGGGCAGAGCAGGCGGGTCCGTTCCGGTGCTTCCGGCAGCTTGGCCAGCCTCGCCTCCCAGTCCGCCAGGGCGAAGGCCGGGCGGACCGCTCCGTCGGTGTCTTCGACCTTCACCGAGAGGATGCGCCCGGCCTGTTCCGCCCCGGCGCACCAGGCCTTGGCCTCCGGGACCTCGATGCTGTCCCAGAAGTCGGCCAGCTCCTTGGGGCTGAAGACCCAGAGCCGCTCGGCCGCGGTGCTGCAGGCCCATTCCAGGTGCTCGGCGGGGTCCGGGCAGGGCAGGGCGTGCGGGTCCGGCAGCACCCGTTCCGTCAGGTCGTAGACCTTCTGGAAGCCGATCCGGTGGGGGATCATGAGCTCGCCGCTGCGCCAGAGGAAGTCGAGGGCCGCCTTTTGCGGCTTCCAGCCCCACCAGGGACCGCGCTTTTCCGGATGCTCGAAGTCCGAGGACCTGAGGGCCCCCTCCTGCTCGATCCGGGCCCTCACGTCCCTCGCCACCTGGGCGCCATCGGTGCCCCGGAAGTGGTACTGCCACCAGGCATGGGCGTGGATCCGGGCCCGGTCCCGGGTGAACCGGGGCTTCCAGTGCCGGAAGAAGGCCGTGGGGATGGCGGAGGCATCGTGGGTGAATCCCTCGAAGAGGCTCCGCCTGCCCTCCAGCAGCTTCTTCAAGTGCTCAGGGCGGTAGCCGTCCAGGCGACTGAACAGGGTGAGGTCGTGGGCCCGCGCCACGACATTGATGGTGTCCACCTGCACGAAGCCCAGCCCCTCGATGAGAGCCTGCACCGACGCCGGGGTGGCCCGCCGCCCGGGATCGGCCCGCAGTCCCTGGGCCCCCAGGAAGAGAGCCTGGGCGGAGGTGCTGGCGAGCAAGGGCATTGAATGAGCCAAGGATGAACTCGGTTGAACCCAGATGATGCCGCATCCGTGTTCATCCGTGTTTATCTGTGGCAAGAATTCGGATTTTCGCGGTGAGACCCGCCTCTCTTTTCCTTAGAGGCGGAACCGGTGCACGAGGAACTGGAGGCCCTCGGCCACCTTGGACAGGTCCTCCGCGGTCTTGGAGATCTCGACCACGGTGGCGGCCAGCTCATGGGTGGCGGCCGCATTCTGCTGGAGCTTGCCGGAGGTCTGTTCCATCAGCCCGCTCACCTCCTGGCAGGCCTCGCCCTGGCCCCGGTTGAGCCCCGACACACCTTGCACCTGACTCGAGACCTCCTCGATGCGCACCCGGATGGAGTCGAGCCTCCCGAGGGTCTTGGCGACCCCCTCGTTGCCCCGGGCGACTGCCTCCTCCGTGAGGTTGATCAATTCCCGGATCTCGGTGGCGGCCTTGGCGCTGCGCTCGGCCAGCTTGCGCACCTCCTCGGCGACCACCGCGAAGCCCTTGCCCTGGGCTCCGGCCTTGGCCGCCTCGATGGCGGCGTTGAGGCTCAGGAGGTTGGTCTGGCGGGCGATGTCCTGGATGACCTGGACGGCGCGGATGATCCGCCCCGTGGTCTCGCGGATGGCTTCCATGCCCTCCTCGGTCTCCTTGCCGGCCCTTGCCCCCTCCTCGGTGTCCTCGGCCGCGGCTTGGGTCCTGGCCTCGGTCTCCAGGGTGTTCTGGTCCAGCTGGTCGAGGTTGGCCCCCAGGCGCCGGATGGCCCCCTGCACGCCGCCGCCGGCCCGGAGAAGCTCCTCGCCTACCCTGGCGGTGTCTTCGACGGTCCGCTGGATTTCTTCTGCGGTGCTGGCCATCTCCGTGGCGCCGGAGGCCACGCTCTGGGAGGCCAACTCCACCTCGCGGAGGGCCTGGTTCAGGCGATCCACCATCCCGTTGAAGGTCCGGGCCTGCTGACCGATCTCATCGTCGGTCTGGGCCTCCGCCCGCACGGTGAAGTCCCCCTCGGCCACCAGGGCGAGGGAACGGCCGAGCCCGTCCAGGGGGTTCAGGATGACCCGGCGCACGAAATAGAAAATGAGGATCCCCATCAGGACCAGGGTCAGCAGTCCGACCAGGACGGCCTGCCACTGGAAGGACCGCTCCTGCCGCTGGAGGTCCGCCGTGGACTGCGAGATTCCAAAGACCGCCACGAAGTCGCCCACGGGGCGACCGTTGAAGGCCGTCATCCCTAGGGCCTGGTGGCAGGACTGGCAGCCCTCCTGGAGCCGGCCCGGCGCCAGCATGTAGGACCAGGGGGCCCCGTCCGGGCCCGTGTAGCTGCCCCGGTAGCTCTCCAGGGCGGGATCCGCCTGGAAGGCGCGGACGGCCTGGCGCTCCACATCCCCCTCTGGCCCCGGGGAGATGGCGTCCAGGGGCACGCGGTGATAGGCCTGGCCCACCTTCTTGCAATAGGCCTCGGCCTCCCAGTGCAGCATGTAGCGGGCATTGGTGCCCAGGGCCAGGAGGTTGGCCTCGAAGTCCTGCTTGGCCCTGGCGCTCTGGGTGCGACCCACGAGCAGGGTGAGCAGGACGATCAGGGCCAGCAGGGTCCCCGCCACGGGCAGGAAGAACTTCATGGCCAGGGTTTTTGGACGCACGAGCACTCCAGCGGGCCGATAAGACCAGATGGGAATCCATCGTCACCTATGGCCTGAATCGTAAATTTATGTCATTTAAGTCGAATCCATGGATTTAATAGTCCGACCTGGAGGTTGCCAATGCGGGTCAGATCCGCGCCGCCAGTTCGGCCCCCTGGCGGATGGCCCGCTGAGCATCGAGTTCGGCGGCCAGGTCGGCGCCGCCGATGAGCTGTACCCGTTTCCCGGCGGCCTTGAGAGGGGCCTCCAGGCTGCGCTCCGACACCTGGCCCGCGCAGAGGATGACGCTGTCCACGGCCAGGCACCGGGCGCCCGCATCCCTGCCGTCGCGGATCCAGAGGCCCTCGTCGTCGATGCGCTCGTAGTGGACGCCGCCCTGCATCTTCACCTTCATGGCCTTGAGTGTGGCCCGGTGGATCCAGCCCGTGGTCTTGCCCAGGTCCGCGCCCATGCGGTCCGTCCTGCGCTGAAGGAGGAAGACCGTCCGGGCCGGTGCCGATGGGAGGGGAGCCGGCAGGAGGCCGCCCCGGTGGGCGTGGACGCCATCCACGCCCCACTCGCCCAGGTAGCGATCAAGCTGCGGGGCCTGCAGGGGCTGCACGAGGAATTCCGCCACATCGAAGCCGATGCCCCCGGCGCCGATGATGGCGACGGCCGGGCCCGCCACCTTCCGGCCCGAGAGCAGGTCCGCGTAGCCGATCACTTTCGGGTGGTCGATGCCCGGTATGTCCGGCGTGCGGGCCCGCACTCCCGTGGCGAGGACGATCTCGTCGAAGTCCGTCAGGGCCTCCACCGTGGCCCGCTCGCCCAGGCGCAGGGTCACGCCGGCCCTGGCCAGCCTTCGGCCGAAGTAGCGCAGGGTCTCGAAGAACTCCTCCTTGCCCGGCACCCGCTTGGCTAGGTTCAGCTGGCCCCCCAGCTCCTGGGCCGCCTCGAGGAGGGTGACGAGGTGGCCGCGCTCGGCGGCGTGGCAGGCGAAGCTCAGGCCCGCGGCGCCCCCGCCCACCACGGCGATGCGCTTGGGGGCGATCACGGGCTCGAAGCGCAGCTCGGTCTCGTAGCAGGCCCGGGGATTCACGAGGCAGGTGGCGCGCTTCTGCTGGAACACCAGGTCCAGGCAGGCCTGGTTGCAGGCGATGCAGGTGTTGATGTCCTGGGGGCGATCCTCGGCGGCCTTCTGCACGAAATCGGGATCCGCCAGCAGGGGCCGGGCCAGACTCACCAGGTCGGCGCAGCCGCCGGCGAGGATCTCCTCGGCGACCTCGGGGGTGTTGATGCGGTTGGTGGCGACCAGGGGGATGCCCACCGCTCCCATGAGCTTCTTCGTCACCCAGGCGTAGGCGCCCCGCGGCACCATGGCGCCGATGGTGGGCACCCGGGCCTCGTGCCAGCCGATGCCCGTGTTGATGATGGTGGCGCCCGCCGCCTCGACGGCCTTGGCCAGCTCCACCACCTCCTCCCAGCTGCTGCCGTCCGGCACCAGGTCCAGCATGGACAGCCGGAAGATGAGGATGAAATCCGGCCCCACGGCCGCGCGCACGGCTTTCACGATCTCCACGGGGAAGCGCATGCGGCCCTCGAAGCTGCCGCCCCAGGCGTCCGTGCGGCGGTTGGTGCGGGCCGCGATGAACTGGTTGATGAGGTAGCCCTCGCTGCCCATGATCTCGACGCCGTCGTAGCCGGCTCTCTTGGCCAGGACCGCACAGCGGGCGTAGTCGCGGATGGTGGCCCGCACGCCCCGGTCGCTGAGGGCACGGGGCTTGAAGGGCGTGATGGGGCTCTTCACGGCCGAGGGGGCCACGCTGAGGGGGTGGTAGCTGTACCGGCCGCCATGGAGGATCTGCAGGGCGATCTTCCCGCCCGCCTGGTGGACGGCGGCGGTCACCTTCCGGTGCTTGGCCACCTGCCAGGGCCAGGAGAGCTGGGAGCCGAAGGGCGTGAGGCGGCCCCGCAGGTTGGGCGCGATCCCGCCCGTCACGATCAGGCCCACCCCCCCCTTGGCCCGCTCCGCGTAGAAGGCGGCCAGCTTGGTGAAGCCGTGCTTGGCCTCCTCCAGGTTCGTGTGCATGGAACCCATGAGCACGCGGTTGCGCAGCGTCGTGAATCCGAGCTCAAGCGGGGTGAGCAGGTGGGGATAGGACACGGGGGCTCCGGATGCGTGGGGCCAGTGTAAGACCACACCGAGCCTACCCGGAGCCAGGAAGGGACGGTCTACTCGGACTTCTCCACCACGATCACCATGCGGGTGGCGACGGCGGCCAGGGCGCCCACGGCGGCAAAGACCGGGAGCAGGGCCGCGCCCACCAGGCCGAGTGTCAGCGGGATCTCGATGAGGGTCTTCCCCTCTTCATTTTTCAAGGTGATCCGCCGGATGTGGCCCTGGTGGATGAGGTCCTTGATCATGTCCAGCACCTTGCCCCCATCGAGCTTGAAGGTCTCAGTGCGGGTGCGCTCCTGGTCGGGGTCCGGGCTCATGGTGGTCTCCTCTCGGAAAGGGGAAGCACTCAGGCGCGCACCAGCAGGTGACGGGCCAGCCAGACCTGCAGGCGGCCGAGCAGCAGGGCCAGATGGAGGGTGAGGGGCAGCAGGAACAGCCCCGCCAGGCCGCACAGCACCAGCGCCAGGTCGGGGTGAGCGACCATCCAGGCACCGCCACCCACTCCCAGGCTGATAGCGCCCGGGGCGAGGAACAGGCGGGCCAGGGGCAGGGCCAGGAGGCCCAGGCCCAGGGAGAGCAGGGTGACCATCAGGGTGAAGTAGGCGATGCCCAGCGGCAGGTGCAGCAGGAAGTAGAGGAGGCTGGTCCAGGTGCGGCGGTCGCGGACCAGCGCCTTCACTCGCCCCAGCCACCCTTCCCCTTCCGGCAGCAGGGCAGGGGCCTCCGCGGTGCCCCCACCCACCAGGAGCTTGAGCAGGTGGGTTTCGGCCACGGCCAGCAGGCGGGTGCCCGCCAGGAAGGCCAGGGCCACCGGGAGGCCGATGATGAGGATGGCCAGGCCCAGGCTCAGGGAGAGGCCGGCCACCGCGAAGGTGAAGGCGAAGCAGCCGGTGGCGAGGGAGAGCAGCAGGTAGAGCAGGGTCGTGTAGGCGCGGCCGGTGGCCAGGACCTCGAAAAAGCCGGGATGGGTCGGGGAAGAGAGGGACATGGAGGCTCCTGGGCTGTCCCAATCTACGGGCTCCGGCCCCGGCGGGGTGGCCCCAACCGGCGAACCGTGAGCCGGGACCGGCCAGTGAGGTCAGCCCAGGGCGGGCACCCGCCAGAGGGCCAGTTCCTCGCCCAGGCCGGGCGCAGGCAGCAGGCCGTTCTCCACGGCGCCGTCATCGCTCTCGGGCTCGCAGAGGTAGACGGCGACGGCGCCCAGGGGCTGGTCCGTGGGCACCAGGGCCCAGCCGGGGGGGACAGTCCGGGGCCCCCGCCGCCAGGAGACCGAAAGCTCACCGACGGCCTCGGCTTCCAGGATGGCGCGGCCCCCCTTGGAGCCCAGGCCCTCGACCACTGGCACCTCCACCTCGAAGGTACCCACGGCTTCGCGGAGGGTGAGGCCGTGCAGGCGGAGGTGGGCGGCCATGCGGGCGGGCACCAGGTAGGCCGTCGGGCGGTCCACCACGGTGCTGCCCACGAAGCGCCCCAGGTAGGGAAGGCTCAGGGCGGTGGGGGCCCCGTCAAGGGTGCGGGGCGTGCGGGTGAGAATCTCGATGGGGCTCTCGAAGCGCTCCAGTCCGTAGCGGATGGCGATGCGCTCCCGGGGGGTGATGGACTCCGCCACGGTCTGCACCACCTCGTCCCGGTGGGCGGCCACGTGCCTGAGCGTCTCCAGCATGAAGGCGTAGGCCGTGCGCACCCGCTCGGCGAAGCTGATGTAGGAATAGCACTCCAGCAGCAGGTCCATCCGCCCGGTGAGGCCCCGGTAGTTGCTCCCGAAGCGCGGATGGTGGGGGTAGGTCATCCAGCCCTCCCGCACGGGAGCGCCGGGCTCGGCCTCGCGGTCCGCATCCAGGGCCCGCTCGTCCTCCACGAAGTTGCCGTACCAGCCCGCATCCAGTCCATGGTTGGCCTTCAGGGCCGCGGTGACGGGCGGCAAGAGGCGCTCCCGCATGTAGCGGATGGGCTCACCCCGCCCGCTGTCCACGGTGTGGGGGATGTCGTAGGTCATGGAGAAGCGGTGCACGGACCCGTTGGTGGCGTGATTGTCGATGGTCAGGTCCGGCGCCCAGGGCTGGCAGACCCGGGTCTGCAGCAGGCGCATCTCCTCGCTCTCCAGGCGCAGGTAGTCGCGGTTCAGGTTGATCTTGGCGGCGTTCACCCGGGTCCCCACCCCGCTGTCGGGACCCAGCTGGCCCGTGAGCTTCGGCAGGTGCAGCCGCCGGTTGCCCGGGTCGATGGCATCGTTGCCATCGGGATTGAACAGGGGCGCCACCACGAGGGTGAGGTCCGCCAGGATCTGTCCTGCGTCCAGGCCGGGCCGGTCCTCCAGCAGGTCGCGCACCAGCATCAGGCAGCCCTCCTTGCCCTCCACCTCGCCGGCATGGATGCCGCTGATGACCAGCACCACGGGGCGGCCCAGGGCCCGGGCCTGCTCCGGGGTCTTGGCGCCCTGGGCCGAGAGCACCAGCAGGGGCAGGTCTCGGCCCTGGGGGCTTTCGCCGAAACTGGTGACGTGCAGACGCTTGTCACCCAGGGCCTGGAGCCCCGCGATGAAGGCCATCACGTCCGCATGGCGGCTGGTCTCCTCGTAGCGGGTGGCTTCGGCGCGGGTGAGCAGGGACATGGGCACTCCTTCCGATTCAGGGCCGGGCCGGGATCACAGGCTCCGTTTCAGCACCTCTTGGCCCATGTGGGTCACCCGGTACCGTCCGATGGCCCGCTCGCGAACCAGGTCGTGGCGCTCCAGGTAGGCCAGGTCGGCATCCGAGGCCCCCGCCTTCACCAGATGATCCCGCGCCACGTCCGGGTGCTTGGCCACCACCTGGAGCAGGGTGATCTGGCGGGAGGAGATGGGTTCAGCCAAGGGAGCTCCTGGGTCATTGCCCGGCGGGACGGACGCTAGGGGGATGCTACCGCCGATGGTCCGGCTTGCGCGGGATCCCTTTCTTTGGACCGCCCCAGTAGCTGGTCTCCTCGGCGAAGCAGATGTTCTCCAGGTCCGACACCCGCTCCTGGAGGCAGGCCTGGGCATCGCTGATGGCCTGGTTGTAGATGGCCGGGCCCAGCTCCTTCAGGCAGAAGGTGAGGAAGGTCCCGGCCCCCAGCTCGCCGAGGCTCTCGCCGTATTCCTCGGCCACGAAGCGCTGGATGGGGCCGTGCAGCCGCTTTTCGATGTCGGGGGGAAGCTTGATGTCCATGGGGCCTCGCGAGATCGTCTCATTCAAGAGTGTGGCTGCACTTCGCCGTGTGACGAAAGGATGGACCAGGGACCGTCGAAGCCCGGGCGGATGGAGCCTGCTCCAAGATCGAGGTAGAGTCAGGCATGCCCCAGCGTGTCCTCCTCACGGGTGCCACCGGTTTCATCGGCCGGAACCTTCATGGTCCGCTGGAGGAGGCTGGCCATGATGTCCGATGCCTGACGCGACAGGTCGAGGAGGCCCGGCACCTCTGGCCCCAGCGGCGGTGGGTGGGTGGCGACCTGGGCGATTCCGCGTCGCTGCCCTCGGCCCTGGAGGGATGCGACACGGCCTATTACCTGGTCCACGGCATGGGTGCCCACCGTCCGGGCTGGGCTGAAGAGGAGCTGCGATGGGCCCGGAATTTTGCCCAGGCCGCGGGCCTTGCGGGGGTCCGCCGGATCATCTACCTGGGGGGAGTGGCTCCCCAGGGCTCTCCCTCCGAGCACCTCCTCTCCCGCCTGAACACCGGCGAGACGCTCCGGGCTGGCCCCGTGCCCACCCTGGAACTCCGGGCCGGCATGATCATCGGCGCCGGCAGCGCCTCCTGGACCATCGTGCGGGACCTGGCGGCCCGGCTGCCCGCCATGGTGCTCCCCGCCTGGCTGTCACACCGGAGTGAACCCGTGGCCATGGAGGGTGTCCTGGCGGCCCTCTTGGCGGGAGCGCACTTCGACCTTCCGGAGAGCACCTGGTGGGACATTCCCGGCCCCGAGGCCCTCTCGGGCAGTGAAATCCTTCTGCGCCTGGCAGCGGTCATGGGTCGCAAACCCCTGCTCCTGAAGATCCCACTCATCACCCCCCGGCTCTCGTCCCACTGGATCCGGCTGGTGACGCGAGCGGACTACTCGGTGGCGCGGGAACTCGTCGAGGGGTTGACCTCGGACCTGCTCGCGACCCGGCCCGGCTACTGGGAGGCGGCTGGCCTTCCGCCTCCCTTGGGGCTGGAGGAGGCCATGGGGCAGGCCCTCGCCGCCGAGGCTGGGACCCTTCCCCGGGCGGGGAGGGTCGCGGAGACTCTGGCGGGCTGGCTCACCCCGCGGAACCATCCCTCGAGGTAGTCGCCGCCGGGCATGGTTGTCGGGGTGGGGCGCCGCCTTCAGCAGGATTGGCCTTCCACCCCTGCAACAGGCTGGTTCAGCCCCCATCGGCTGTTGATCGGTGTTCCTCGGTGTCCACCGGCGGCTTGTTTTCTTCTTCTTTGCCGGCCCCTGGACCGGCGGCTCCCTTCGGCTGGGCGAAGCGCTGGGCGCGCAGGTGGAAGTCGTCGGTGAAGGTCCGGCGGATGGGTGGGGGCGGAGCCGTCTCCGCCTGCTCCCGGGCCTTGCGCAGGCGCCAGAGTGCCCAGAGGGCAGGCAGCAGCAGGACCAGCGGGTATTCCAGCAGCAGGCGGCGGGGGTTCAGCAGGTACTGGGTGGGGCGCAGGCCGTCGGAGTACCAGGCATTGAGGATCCAGGCCTCGTCGTACTCGTGCAGTTCGGCGGCCTCGGCCTTGAGCATGCGGAGCACCTCCTCGTCCTCTCCCTGTTTCACGGTCACATAGTCGGTGATGGCGCTGCCAGGATCCCGGTCCACCCCCTTCACCATCACCCGGGCCACGCTGGGCCGCTGCAGATGGCAGAAGGGGTTCAGGGCCAGGAGGAGGACCTGCACCAGCAGGATCCAGAGGATCGCGGCCACCAGCACCCAGAGGCTGAGGAGGGCGCTGAAGCGGACGGCGGGGCGGGCAAGGACGGACATGAAGGAAGTATCGCCGATCCCGAGCCCCGGGGCCGGAGGGGAAGACCTTCCCCGGCCCGGACTCCAGATTTTTGCCAGGCCGTCGAAGAGACCTCAGAATCACTCCTGTCGACATGTCACCCATCGGTACGCCCCTCCTGCCTCCAGGTCCGCCCAGCCCCATGGGACCGCACGGATTCCCCCTCGACTCCGTTCCCATCGGCATCGCCCTGAGCCAGGGCGGAGTCTATCTCCAGGTCAACGCGGCCTTCCTGAGCCTGTTCGGGCACGAGACCAGCTCCGAAGTCCTCGGCGGATCCCTCCTGGACCACATTGCACCGGGCCAGCGGGAGTTCCTCCGGAAGAGAAACGAGGAGCGGGAGAGGACGGGCTCCGGACCGGTGGAATACGAGACCATGGGACTCCGCAGGGACGGAACCGCCTTCCCCATGCAGGTCCATGTCTCCAGCGTCCCCCTCGCCCTCGGCATCGGGACCCTGGCCTTCCTCACGGACATCTCCGGGCGCAAGGCGGTCGAGGCGCAGCTCCTGGAGAGCGAGGAGAAATTCCGGGCCTACGTCGAGCAGTCCATCGACGTCATCTTCACCCTGGATGACCAGGGGACCTTCGCCTTCGTCTCCCCGGCCTGGGAGCGGCACTTCGGCTTTCCCGCCAGCGAGGTCCTCGGGCGTCCCTTCGCGCCCTTCGTGCACCCCGAGGACGCGGGGCCCTGCCAGCACCACCTCCTGCGGGTCCTGTCCACCGGGCGGGCCGAGACCAGCCCCCCCTACCGCGTCCGCCACGCCGACGGGTCCTGGCGCCGGTTCGTGGCCAACGGTTCCGCCATGGCCTCGCCCGGCGGGGCGCCCGTCTACCTCGGCGTGGCCCATGACATCACCGAGGTGCATGCGGCCCAGGAGCTGCTGCAGCGGGAGCGGAAGAACGCGGAGCGCTACCTCGACGTCGCCCAGGTGATCCTGGTGGCCTTCGACGACCAGGCCCACATCACCCTCCTCAACCGGAAGGGCCATGCGGTACTCGGCTATGAGGAAGGCGAACTGATGGGCCAGGACTGGTTCCGGGTCTGCCTCCCTCCGGAGGAGTACGAACCGGTGAGGGAGGTCTACAGGCGCATGCTGGCCGGCGAGATCGCATCCCTGGAATACAACGAGAACCCCATCCTGCGGAAGGACGGGGAGCGGCGCATCGTGGCCTGGCACAACGCGGTCGTGAGGGACGAGGCGGGCCGGATCACCGGGATCATCAGCTCAGGGGAGGACATCACCGAGCGCAAGCAGGCCGAAACGCTGCTGCGGGAAAACGAGGAACAGCTGCGCGTCATCTTCTCGGCCTCGGACGCTGGGATTGTCCTGGTGTCGGACCAGGGGGTGATCACCTTCGCGAACCAGGGCATGGCCGACCTGTTCGGCCTGACGGTCCAGGAGGTGATCGGCACGACCTACACGTCCCATGTGCATGAGTCGGAACTGCGGGTCAGCGATGCGCGCATGTGGCGGATCATCAAGGGCGAGATCCAGAGCATCTCCGTGGAGCGGAGGTACCTCCGGGCGGACGGCACGACCTTTTGGGGTCACCTGTCCGGGCGCCGGCTGGAACACCCGGATGGGAGCCTCCGCGCCCTGGTGGGGATCATCACCGACGTCACCAAGCGCCGGGAGGCGGAGGAGCAGCAGCGGCTCCTCGAGGCCGAACTCCACCAGGCCCAGAAGCTGGAAAGCCTGGGCAGCCTGGCGGGCGGGGTGGCCCACGACATGAACAATGTGCTGGGGGCGATCCTCGGCCTGGCCTCGGCCCACATCGAGGACCAGGCACCGGGGAGTCCGGCTGAAAAGGCCTTCGAGACCATCATCAAGGCGGCCGAACGGGGCGGAAACATGCTGAGGAGCCTGCTCAGCTTCGCCCGCCAGACCTCCAGCGAGGTGCAGGCGCTGGATTTGAACCTGATCCTGCGGGAGGAGGTGCACCTCCTGGAGCGCACCACCTTCGCCAAGGTCCGTCTGGTCCTGGACCTGGATCCGGACCTGCGGCCCATCCGGGGCGATGCCAGCGCCCTGACCCACGGGTTCATGAACCTCTGCGTGAACGCGGTGGATGCCATGGACGAGAACGGCACCCTCACCCTCCGGACGCGGAACCTCGACCCTGACTGGATCGAGGTGCAGGTGGAAGACACCGGGGAGGGCATGGCCAAGGAGGTCCTGGAGCGGGCCCTGGACCCCTTCTTCACCACCAAGGAAGTGGGCAAGGGCACGGGCCTGGGCCTCTCCATCGTGTACCGGACCGTGAAGGCCCACCACGGCGAGATGGAGATCCGGAGCGAGCCCGGCCAGGGCACCCGCGTGGTGATCCGCTTCCCGGCCTGCGAGGTGGATCCAAGTACAGAGTCCGCCGGAATCCTCCCGATGGCGGCCACCCCCAGGTCGCTCAAGGTGCTGCTGGTGGATGACGACGAACTGATCCAGAGTTCCATCGGGGGCCTGATCGAACTCCTGGGCCACCAGACCACCACCGCCCCGACGGGAGAGGCCGCCCTGGCCCTGATCGAGGCCGGGCTGAGGCCGGATCTGGTCATCCTCGACATGAACATGCCGGGCATGGGCGGGGCGGGAACCCTTCCCCGCCTGCGGACCCTGCTGCCCCTGGTGCCCGTCCTGCTGGCCACGGGACGCGCCGATCAGGCCGCCCAGGACCTGGTCCTGGCTCACCCCTTTGTCTCCATGCTGTCCAAGCCCTTCGGTCGGAAGGAACTCCAGGCCCAGCTGGCGCCCTACCTGGGATGACCGGCGCCGCCCAGTCGAGGTGCCGGGGCTACCATGGGGCCCATGTCCCCGATGACTTCTCCCTCCGCGCCCCTGGGTCCTGACGGCCGGCTGCTCTTCGCCACCCGGGCGCTGCGCATGTTCTCCTACGGCTTCCTCTCGGTGGTGCTGGTGCTCTACCTGGCTGGCCTGGGCTTCAGCGAGGGGCGCATCGGCCTGCTGCTGACCCTCACCCTGGCGGGCGATGTGCTGGTCTCGCTCTGGATCACCCTTCATGCGGATCGCCTGGGGCGGAGGCGCATGCTCATCCTGGGCTCCGCGCTCATGCTGATGGCCGGCGTGCCCTTCGCCCTCAGCGGGGACTTCACCGTCCTGGTGCTGGCCGCCACCGTCGGGGTCATCAGCCCCTCGGGCAACGAGGTGGGGCCCTTCCTGGCCATCGAGCAGGCGGCCCTCTCCCAGGTCCTGCCCGAGGCGCGCCGGACCGGCGTGTTCGCCTGGTACCACCTGGCCGGAGCCTTCGCCACGGCCCTGGGCGCCCTGGCCGGAGGCTGGACGGCTCAGGCCCTCCAGGCCGCGGGCCTCAGCCCCGTCGCCAGCTACCGGGCGTTGGTCTACGCCTACGCGGCCATGGGGCTGGTCCTGGCGGGCCTTTTCACCGGCGTTTCCGGCGCCGTGGAAGCGCCCCCCTCCTCCGTGGTCGCTGGCCGCCTGGGATTGCACGCCTCCAGGGGGGTGGTGTTCCGGCTGTCGGCCCTCTTCTCGCTGGATGCCTTCGCCGGCGGTTTCGTCATCCAGAGCCTCGTGGCCTACTGGTTCCACCGGCGCTTCGGCGTCGAGCCCGGGCTGCTGGGCTCCATCTTCTTCGCGGCCAACCTGTTGGCGGGCCTCTCCGCCCTCTACGCCGTGCGGCTGGCCGCGAAGATCGGCCTCATCCGCACCATGGTCTTCACCCACATCCCCTCCAACGTGCTGCTGATCCTGGTGCCGCTCATGCCCAACCTGCCCCTGGCCATCGGCGTGCTCCTGCTGCGCTTCAGCATCTCCCAGATGGACGTGCCCACCCGCCAGGCCTACACCATGCAGGCGGTGGCGCCCGATGAGCGGTCCGCCGCCGCCGGCGTCACCGGCATCGCCCGCACCACCGGCGCCGCCATCTCCCCGGTGCTGGCCGGACCCATGTTCGCCCTGCCCGCCCTGGCCGGCCTCCCCTTCTTCCTGGCCGGCGGCCTCAAGCTCCTCTACGACCTGCTGCTCTACCGGAGCTTCAAGGCCTCGGATGCGGGGGCGCCGGAAAAGTGAACGGGCCCAGGTCCCGGAATGGCACAATCGGGTCGTCAATCCACCCACTCACCCCAGGAGGTTTCCCATGGCCACCCGCGCGCTCTTCGGTACCACCCTTTGGACCGCCGCCCTGCTGGCGGCCTCGGTCCTGTCCGCGGCCCCCCCGCAGGAGGCCGCCAAGGTGGGCTTCGTCTACGTCGGCCCCGTGGGCGACTCCGGCTGGACCTACCAGCACGACCTGGGCCGAAGGCAGATGGAGGCCAACCTCAAGGGCAAGGTGGCCACCCGCTTCGTGGAGAACGTGCCCGAGGGTGCCGATGCGGAGCGGGTCATCCGCGAGATGGCCCAGGGAGGCGCCAAGGTCATCTTCGCCACCTCCTTCGGCTACATGAACCCGGCCCTCAGCGTGGCCAAGCAGTTCCCCAACACGGTCTTCATGCACGCCACCGGCTACAAGACCGCCCCCAACCTGGGCATCTACAACGGCCGCTTCTACGAGGGCCGCTACCTCAGCGGTGTCCTCGCCGGGAAGATGACCAAGAGCAACATCGCCGGCTACGTGGCCTCGTACCCCATCCCTGAAGTGGTCATGGGCATCAACGCCTTCACCCGGGGCATGCAGAGCGTGAACCCCAAGGCCGAGGTGCGTGTAGTGTGGGTGAACTCCTGGTTCGATCCCGGCAAGGAGCGGGAGGCCGCCCTGGCCCTCATCACCCAGGGGGCGGACATGCTCACCCACGAGACCGACTCCGCCGCCGCCAACCAGGCCGCCGAGGAAAAGGGCGTGAAGGTGTTCTGCTACAACTCCGACGAGCTGAAGTACGCCCCCAAAGGCCAGCTGGGCGGCGTGCTCCTCACCTGGGGCGACTACTACACCAAGGTGGTGGGCGAGGTGCTGGCGGGGACCTGGAAGTCCGGCAGCGTCTGGGGCGGCCTCAAGGACGGCTTCATCAAGATGGCGCCCATGAGCGCGGCCGTGCCCAAGGATGTCCAGGCCCATGTGAAGAAGCTGGAGGCCCAGATCGTGGCCGGCAAGCTCCACCCCTTCACGGGCCCCGTGGTGGACCAGGAGGGCAAGGTGCGGGTGGCCGCAGGCCAGACCATTTCCGACGTCGACCTGGAGAAGATGGACTACTTCGTCAAGGGCGTGGCTTCCAAGATGCCCGGGAAGTAGCCCAACCGCAGACCAGAAGAACCAGGAAGGACGCGCCATGGACCTGAAGGCGTTCATCCGGCGGCTGCCCAAGGCCGAGTTGCACCTGCACATCGAGGGTGCCCTGGAACCCGAGATGATGTTCGACCTGGCCCGCCGCAACGGCGTGGTCCTGTCCTACCCCAGCGTCGAAGCGACGCGGGCGGCCTACGCCTTCCGGGACCTGCAGTCCTTCCTGGACATCTACTACGCCGGCGCCGCGGTGCTGCTGCATGAGCGGGACTTCTACGACCTGGCCATGGCCTACTTCCACCGCGCCCGGGCGGATGGCGTGGTGCATGCGGAGCTGTTCTTCGATCCGCAGACCCACACGGCCCGCGGGGTCGCCTTCGAGACGGTGCTGGCGGGCCTCGAGCGGGCCGCGCAGGATGCGGAAGCGCTGCTGGGCATCAGCTCCCGGCTGATCCTCTGCTTCCTGCGCCACCTCTCCGAGGCCGAGGCCTTCGCCACCCTGGAGCAGGCCCGGCCCCACCACCACCGCATCCATGGCGTGGGACTGGATTCCTCGGAGCAGGGCCATCCCCCCGCCAAGTTCGAACGCGTCTTCGCCTGCTGCCACGACCTGGGCCTGCGCCTGGTGGCCCATGCGGGGGAGGAGGGGCCGCCGGCCTACGTCTGGGAGGCCCTGGACCGCCTCCGGATCGAGCGCATCGACCACGGCGTGCGGGCCGCGGAGGACCCGGCCCTGGTGGCGCGGCTGGTGCGGGAGCGCATCCCCCTCACGGTCTGCCCGCTCTCGAACGTCAGGCTCCGCGTCTTCCCGGACCTGGCCCGGCACAACCTCAAGCAGCTGCTGGACCGGGGGCTTTGCGTCACCCTCAACTCCGACGACCCCGCCTATTTCGGCGGCTACATCGGCCAGAACTTCCTGGAGGCCGCCGAGGCCCTGGGCCTGTCCCGGAGCGACCTGGTGACCCTGGCCCGGAACAGCCTCCAGGCCAGCTTCGTCACCGATGCGGAGCGGGCCCCCTGGCTGGCGCAGTTGGAGACGGTGGCCGGGGAGAGCTGAGCCGCTAGATGCGCTCGGCAAAGTCCCGGAGGGCCTGGGCGCAGGCCTGGGGGCGGGCCTGCAGGAGCCAGTGGGGACCCTCGAGGGTGAGGGTCTCCAGGCCGGGAAGGTGGGCCCGCAGCCAGCGGATGGCGGCCCGGGGCACCAGCCGGTCCCGGCTTGCGCAGAGGGCCAGGACCGGCACCCGGATGCGGGCGAGGAGGGCCGTGTGATCCAGGGCCAGCACGGCCAGCAGCCGGGCCTTCAGTGTGGCGGCGGGAGCCTGTGGAAACATGGTCCGGGCCAGGCCGGTCAGGGCCGGGGTGTGCCACTTCCCAAACAACAGGAACCGGAGCAGCAGCGGGGGCAGCCGCGCGGGAGGGAGGGCGCGGAGGAACGGCGCCGTCCAGGCCAGGGCGGGCCTGGGATTCCGGGCGAAGCTGCCGCAGAGCACCAGGCCGCGCAGTCCCGCGGGGGCCTCCGCGGCCAGGGCGATGGCGACGGGGCCCGAGAAGGATTCCCCCAGCAGGAGGAAGGGCTGGTCCGCCGGCAGTTGCGCCCGTGCGAAGGCCAGGCACTCGGCATAGGAGGTCAGTTCCGCCGGATAGCGCAGCACCAGCGGTTCCAGGCCCTCCAGGAAGGGCAGGAGCGGCTCGAACATGAGACCCGTCCCGTCCAGGCCGGGCAGGAGGACCAGGAGGGGAAGCTCATGGGTAATGGGCATGGACGGGGTCCTCGATCGCTCATCGTGGCCGGGACCGAGGGACTTGTACCCAGGGCTCGACAGGAGACGCTACATGTCCACGAGCTTGGGGTGGACCAGCCGATCGAAGTCCTTGTAGGCCATGCTGATGAGCTCCGTGTGGGAGCCGGCGTTGAAGGCGATGTGATCATCCTCCGCCAGATGGGGCTCCACGAAGACCGGCATGCCGTAGAGGTTCCCGAAGGGCGGCATGGCGCCGGGCTCGCATTCGGGGAAGTCGGCGATGAATTCTCCCTCGTGGGCCAACGCCACGGTTCCGGCCCCCGTGGCCTGGCGCAGGCGCTCCAGGTCCACTTTCCGGGTGGCCGGAACCACGGCCATGGCCAGGGTGCCGTCCATGTTCACGAGCACGGTCTTGGCCATCTCCCGGCCCGGGATGTGGGCCGCCCCGGCCACGGAGGTGGCCGTGAAGGCCAGGGGGTGCGGGATGATCGCGTGGGCCACCCCGCGCGCATTGAGGTATTCCTTGAGCTTGGTGGTGGGCATGGCAGCCTCCTCATTGGAAAGCAGCCCAAGGATGGGTTCCCGACGGGGCGGGCGCCATGATAACCAGGACATCCTCAATGCCCGGGAGTTCCCCTCAAGGACCTCCCAGGGCCTTCCGGGAAGGGGGAGGCCACCCCACCCGGCCGCCGAAGATGTGGATGGCCAGGCCCCCCAGGATCAGGCCCGCCGCCGCCAGGTGGCCCGGGGTGAGGGTCTCGCCCAGGGCCAGCCACGCCGAGCTGATGCCGAAGACCGGCACCAGCAGCGAGAAGGGCGCCACGGCCGAGGCCCCCTTCTTCACGATGAGCCAGTTCCACAGGCCGTAGCCCACCAGGGTGGACATGAAGGCCAGGTAGGCGATGGCCCCCAGGCTGAGCCAGCCCAGGTGCCGCAGGGCCGTCAGCACCACGGTCCTTCCCTCGAAGGCCCAGGACAGGGCCAGGAGCGGCAGGGGGGACACCAGGCTGGACCAGACCATGAGGCCCAGGGTGTCCACCCGGCCCATTTTCTTGGTGAGAAGGTTGGCGGCGGCCCACATGAGGGCCGCCAGGAGCAGCATCACCAGGGCCGACAGGGGCATGGTGAGCCCCCCCTTGGGCGTTCTGGCCCAGCCCATGAGGGCCAGCCCGGCCCCGGACACCAGGAGCCCCAGGGCGTGGTGCCAGCGGAAGCGCTCACCGAAGAAGGCCACCGCCAGCAGGGCCGTGAAGAAGGCCTGGGACTGGAGAATGATGGAGGACAGGCCCGCCGGAGCCCCCCACCGGATGGCCGTGAAGAGGAACCCGAACTCCCCCACCCCCAGGAAGAGGCCGTAGGCCACCAGCAGCCGCCAGGCCACCTGGGGCCGCGGCACGAAGAAGACCGCCGGCAGGGCCGCCAGGACGAAGCGCAGGCAGGCCAGCAGGAGGGGCGGGACCTCCCGCACCCCCACGGCGATGACCACGAAGTTGAAGCCCCAGAGCGCCGTGACCACCAGGGCCGTGGCCACGAGGAGGGGAAGCGAAAGCGTGTCCTTCATGGGATCCTTTGGGGGCCGGCCATCCCCCATTCTGCGGGGACTGGCCACAGAATCCACCGATTCACGCAGACGGGACCAGGCGCCGGCGGAGGATCGCCCCGGGGGGGCCCTTGCACCGGAACACCCGCATCGATGTCCTGAGGGGCGTGGCCATCCTCATGGTCATGCTGCTGCATTTCACCCTGGCCTACCGCCTGGGGGACAGCCCGCTCACCCGGATCCTCCCGGGGCCCTGGCTGCGGGCGGCCCTCCTCAACGGCAACTACGGCGTCACGATGTTCTTCGTGGTCTCGGGCTACCTCATCACCTCCATCTCCATGGAGCGCTACGGGGGACTGGACCACCTGAGCGCCCGGGGCTTCTACGCTTTCCGCTTCGCCCGGATCCTCCCGCCCCTGCTTCTGGCCCTGACCATCATCGTCCCCCTCGGCCTGCTGGGGCGGCCCTCCTTCCGCAACGCCGCCCAGGGCGCGGTCCTGCCCCGGGCCTTCTTCCTCACCGTCCTCCTCTCGATCCTCACCTTCTGGCACAACCTCCTCATGGCCGCCCGCGGCTACTTCAACTACGCCCTGAACATCTACTGGTCGCTCTCGGTGGAGGAGGCCTTCTACCTGGCCTTCCCCCTGCTCTGCGTGGGCCGGAAGCGGCAGCGCCTCTTGATCGCCGGGTGCCTCCTCGCCCTCGGGGCCGGGCCCATCTACCGGCAGGTGCACCGGGGGGACGAGATCCGCTTCATGTACGGCTACCTGGCCTGCTTCGACGCCATCGCCCTGGGCTGCCTCACGGCGCTGCTGGCCGGGCGCTTCGACCTGGACGCCCTCCGTCGGCCCTGGGTGCAGGCCGCCGCCGCCCTGGGCCTGGCCTGCACCTGGCTGTGGGGCATCGAGGGCCACGAGGCCTTCGGCTTCTCCCTCGTGGCCCTGGGGACCGCCCTCCTGCTGGTGGGAGCCCGGCGCCGCGGCGGGGACCCCGAGCCCCCCGCGCGCTTTCCCGCGCGCCTGCTGCGCTGGCTCGGTGGCCACAGCTACGAGCTGTACCTGTTCCACATCATCGTGCTCGGCCTCATGAAGGACCTGGTCCCCAGGACGGCGCTGTCCAGCGGCTACAAGCTGCCCTGGCTCCTGCTCTACCTGGCCCTCTCCGCCGGCCTGGCGGCCCTGGTCGCGGCCCGCTTCTCCGAGCCCCTGAACGCCATCCTCAGGCGCCGCCTCGCCCCCCAGGCTCGGCCTGGGATCCCTGCCGCCGGCTGAGCCCCGCGGAGCCGAGCCCGGGGGCCCCAGGGCGCCCGGGCCCATCCTTTGGGGCCTGAGCCACCCCGTGAACGCGGACCCGCCCGGCGGCATCCCATTCCCCGACATCCCGGAGGACGCCATGGCCGCCACCCCCACGCAGGAAGAAACCACCACCGCCTACCGGCAGAAGATCCGGGGCTTCCTGGGCAACCAGGATCCGCTCCAGGTGCTGGGCCGGACCGCCGACCTGCTGGGCGAGATCGTCCGCAACCATGGCCGGGCCCGGATGCAGGTGCGGCCCATCGAGGGCAAATGGACGCCCTGCGAAGTCCTGGGCCACCTCTGCGACTGCGAGTGGGTCTACGGCTACCGGGCCCGGCTCATCCTCTGCGAGGAGCACCCCGCCATCCTGGGCATGGACCAGGACCTCTGGGTGGCGGGGCAGCGCTACAACGAACGCGAACCCATCGAGCTCGCCGAGGAATTCCACTACCTGCGCAAGCACAATCTGCGGCTGTGGCGGGGCCTGAGCCCGGAGGAGCTGGCGCGCATGGGCCAGCACAGCGAGCGGGGGCCCGAATCCCTGGGCCTCGTCCGGACCATGCTGGCCGGCCACGACCTCCTGCACCTGGACCAGATGCAGCGGCTGCTCATGGCCATCGTGTAGGCTTGGCGCTGCGCCGTTCTCAACCGGGCCTCAGGCCCCGGAGGCCACCTCAGGCGGGCTGGGCCTGCGGAAGAAAGGCGGCCCCTCGCGCCACGGGCCTGGCCGCGAAATGGAAGGAGTTGAAGGGCGCAACCGCCGGCGCCTGGTCGGAGTAGCCCTTCAGGGCGAGGCCGCCCGGGTGGTGGGTGATGGCCTCCTGGATGAGCTTTCCGGCGAGGATGCGACCCAGGCCCTGCCCGCGGCGACTGGGCGAGATGATGAGGCGGGCCAGATGGACATCGGGATCATGAACCGAGGCCTGGCCGAACCCCACGAGGTCGCCCGCCGGATCAAAGAGGGAAAAGGCCTCCTCGGCCGAGGACCTGAGAACCGCCCAGACCGCTTCGGGGGTGGCGGGGAAGCCCATCGCCGGACCGCCCCACTGCCGCAACAGGTCCGCCGTCCCGACCCACGGCAGGATGGCTTGGAGATCTTCCAGGCGAGCAGGTTGAAGCGAGAAGTCCATGACGACCCCCATGGGAGAGCTGACCGACCCCCCAAGCGTCGGCTCCTGGGTCAATCCCGACAATAGGGTCGATTACCTAGGGGGCGTCCCTTCCCGAGCCCTTGGGCCCCGGTGAATCAAGCGAGCCGGTCTTCAGAACCGGGCCCGGCCCGTCAGAAGGTCCCACCACAGCCGCCAATCCCCCCTGAAGCTGAACCAGGGATGGCGGAAGGTCGCGGGCCGGTTGCGCTCGAAGCAGAAGTGGCCCACCCAGGCGAAGGCGTAGCCCTGGACCAGCGCCACCGGGAGGAGCCACCACCGGCCCGTGGCCAGGGCCGCGAGGACCAGCCCGGCGCCAAGGCTGGTTCCGGTGAAATGCAGCCTGCGGGAGGTCCGGTTGGCGTGTTCGCTGAGGTAGAAGGGATAGAAATCGCCGAAGGTCCGGAAGGACGGATCGTCTCTCATGGGCCCTCCGAAGGAGAACGAGGCCGGCGGGGCATCGGAGCCCCACGACTGTAGCGTACCGGTCCCGGGCGCGGCCCCGGGACCTCCCGTCAGCGGAAGGCAAGGGGTCCGGCCTCGCAGACCAGGAACGTCTCCGGGCAGGGGGGGCCTTGGCCGTCGGGCACCTGGGGGGCGAGCCTCACCCAGGCCTTGGGCATGGGAATCCCCTGCTTCATGAGGCTGAACAATTGGAAGAAGAACTGCGGGAAGAGCGGTCCCCTGCGGTCGAGGGTCAGCACCAGGTTGGCGCGGCCCGGCCCCTTCTTCCTGACGGCGGCCAGGCAGTGGGCTTCGGGGTTTTCGGAGGCCACCACCGCCACCAGGGCCCCGGAATCGCGGATCAGGTCGCGCAGGCCGGCGCCGCTGCCCTCGAGGGTGCCGTCCGCCCCGAAGCGGCCGTAGAGGAACAGGACCGTGCAGGGAGGGGGTGCGGAGGGGCTTTCCCGGCAGGAGGTGAAGAGCGGTCCGAGGAGGGTCCTGTCCTCCTCCAGCTGGGCCCGGCATTCCCCCCCGGAGAGGTCCAGGAACCCGATGGTGGGTGATTTCATGCGGGTGGCCCTCGACCGGGCCAGGCGGCGCAGGATGAAATACCCGGCGGCGAGACCCGCGGCGGTGGGGATCAGCCTGCCATCCATGCCTAGGCTCCGAGTGGGTTGGGGGAAGCAGAGCGGCCCCGAGCGACGGGTTCAGGTGAGGACCGCGAGCAGGCCGAAGAGGAACAGGAAGGCCCCCAGGATGCGCACGCCGAGCGCGGAGGACGGGTAGATGAACAAGGCCCGCTGGCGGTTGATCTCGGCCAGCTGGGAAGGCCAGACCTGGTGCGCCAGGCCGATGAGCAGCACCACGAGGCCGATGAGCTGCTGCTGGGTGTGCTTGTCCATGGGGCGCTACCTGGTGGGTGATGGCGTGGATGCCGAATAGGTGAATGTAACCGCCCCCACCCGCCTTGGGGCCGTGAAGGCCCTGGGGCGCGGCATTGCCGGGTGGGGGACGGTTCCCGGGGAGGCCGTCCCCGGGCCCATCCCCCATCCGCCTATTATCCCTGGCAGAGCTTCCCTACATGTCCACGAGCGTGGGATGGGCCAGGCGCTCGAAGTCCTTGTAGGCCATGCGGACCACTTCGGTGTGGTTGCCGGCGTTGAAGGCGATGAGGGCGTCCTCCGCCAGGTGCGGCTCCACGTAGACCGCCAGGCCGTAGAGGTTGCCGAAGGGCGGCATGGCCCCGGCCTCGCATTCGGGGAAGTCGCCCCGGAACTCGCGCTCCTGGGCCAGCTCCGCGGTGTCGGCGCCCGCGGCCTGGCGCAGGGCCTCCAGGTTCACCTCCCGGTTGGCGGGCACCACCGCCAGGGCCAGGTGGTGGTCCAGCTTCACCACCACGGTCTTGGCCATCTCCCGCCGGGGGATGTGGGCGGCCCCGGCCACGGTCTTGGCCGTGTAGGCCGGCGTGTGCGGGATGACCTGGTAGGCCACCCGGTTGTCCTTCAGGAACTCCTTCAGCCTCGTCGTAGGCATGGCAGCCTCCTCGGAACGAAAGCGAACCAAGGATGGGTTCGAGCCGACCCGAAAGCCACGAATTGATGACTGACAGGGATCGAATGGATGCAACCGGGGAAGGAATTCAGAAAGCGGAGGAGAGCGGAAATGCTGAGGAGAGCGGAGGCAAAGCGGCAGGCGAACCCCGCCTTTCTCCGCTTTCCTCCGTGCCTCTGCTCTCCTCCGCTTACCTACATCTTTCATCTTTGAAAGTTGGTATAGCCGACACCTTGAATTACCGGCCAGCCCACCGAGCGGGGGCCCGAATCCCTGGGCCTGCTCCGGACCCTCCTGGCCGGGCAGAACCAACTACACCCCGATCAGATCAAGCGGCTACTCAGGTCCATCGTGTAGGGGTGAGGAAACAAGGTTTGAACCACGGATGAACGCGGATGAACACGGATTCTAGAACGGGCCCCCCGGATTCGGATCTGTGTTCATCTGTGTCTATCTGTGGCCAATTTATCTTTCCGTAGAACCAGGCACCGAAGGCTTACTCGGTAAGACCGGAAATGGCGGTGGAGTGGGCTCTCTTCTGGATTTATGAGCAAAGTAGGGCCATTGAGATAGAAAAAATGCTGTTTTTGGTTTTGACCTCGGTTTGCTATCTCTTATTATTGCTGCTTGAATTAGATGTAATTGTAGACGTAAAATCATGGTCCAACATTCTCGAATAGCAATGCTTGTGAAGGCAAAAACAAGAATACGCCCTATTACATAGACTGAATGCCTGACGACGACACCTTTAAATGGATCTAAGCCCAGTAAAGACCAAGTAATGATTAAAGATAAATTCACAAGAGTAACTAATTGAAAATTAAATACATAATTAATATATATATCAAAATTGTTATACTTTCGAACTTCATCCATTTCATTGGTTTGTAGTAGGGTTGAAATGTTCCCTGACCATGCAAAAACTATTGCTACAAGAATTGCTGCAAATGGAATTATTAATTTCCAAGCTAATTCGAATAACGGCATTTTTAGAAAATGTTGGAATATAAATCCAATTATTAAATGGAATAATAACCATCCATCGAAAAATGAAGGAAGGCCTTTCCTGATCAGCCAAGCCCAGAAACTGAAATTCCTATTTAAATTATTACTCGGGGCCTGAGTCATTATTTCGGCCTCTGGTGCGGATTTGATTGTAGGATTCAGAAATTTCATTAAATATATTGCGAATAGACTCTCTGGAAAAGGTCCCTAACCTCGCGAGGTTTGAGGTCATCGTAATTGGCAGTAGCGGTGAGTTCGAATTCTTTTTTATGGTGGCCCCGGCATTGCCACCAGTAGTGGCAGCAGAATTGATGATATCCACCACACCTGGTTGTCTAACATTCAATGCGTTGCCACTCCACCCAGTAGTGGATTCATCGCCATTAAGCTCCTCAAGAACCCTGGAAGTTGGCAGTGTAAAATCCCGATTTACATCCAAAGGGTTTGGCCGTTTGACTGTGACCCATAATTTGGTGACAAGATGTGCTGATTGTAGTTTTATAATGAATTCAATGGGATCTTTAATGGGTTCTAATTCGATTTCAGCGGCAATATCGCGTCTATTCAATGATTCATTCAATAATTTAGTAAGGACGATTGATATACTTTCTGTTAAATATGATAAATCAACATTTCTTGAAATTGAGCAGATACCAATTGCTGTATTAATAAATACGTGTGAATAAGGTGCGACTTCATTTTCTGTATCAACGAAATCACCGGTTGAATCTAATATTGATTGATGATCAAGCCTTATTCTTCCAATTCTTAAATAAATGTATTGCTCTTCAATCCTAACGTTTCCAATTTTCCATGTCGAATTTTTTCTGGTTTTTAATGATAAGGGCGCTGTTGCTGCAGTTTTAATGATTTCTTCGCGAGGGATTTCAAGTGGGTAGAGGGGCATTGTAGGGCGTACTAATATTCTGAATAGAGTGAGTTTTAATGCTTGAGGAATTTGTTCATCTAGCATAATTTCACTCCCGCTTCTCGAGCTCCATTTGCATCCTGATTTGGGGTGATCAACTTCTATAAGGAGCGCAGCATAAGAGGGTCGCAGATGGCAAGAGCTTACGCCTATTCAGTCGTCAGCCCATCGGCTCTTCATGCCCGCACTTGGGGCAAAGGAGGACTTGGATGGGGTCCTTGCCCCGGGGCTTCTTGGTCTTTTCGCCCATGATGGGGTTCTTGCAAGAAGGGCAGGTGACGGGGACGGGCTTGTCCCAGGCGGTGAAGTCACACTTGGGGTAGTTGGTGCAGCCGTAGAAGATCTTGCCGAAGCGGGTCTTGCGGGGGCTGAGGCCGCCGCCGCACTTGGGGCAGGGCACCGCCAGCAGCTCCTTCTTCACGGTCTTGCAGGTGGGGTAGTCGATGCAGCAGACGAACTCGCCATAGCGGCCCTGCCGCTTCACGAAGCCCTTGCCGCAATTCGGACACGCCTCCCCCGTGGGCTCGTCCGGGGGCACGGGGATGCCCTTGGGGTCGGCCTTCACGATGCCCTTGCACTTGGGGTAGTTGGGGCAGGCCCAGAAGGGGCCCCACTGGCCCTTGCGCAGGTTCATGGGCGTGGTGCCGCAGAGGGGGCACTCCGGCGCGTCCCCGGGCTCCTCCATCTTCTCCAGGTCCGCGGTGTAGTCGCACTTGTCCTTCTCGGCCTCGGCGCCGTAGTTGGTGCAGCCCACGAAGAGGCCGTTGCGGCCGATGCGCTTCAGCAGGGTGCCCGGGTGCTTCTTCCGGTCGCCGCACTTGGGGCACTTCTCCCCCGTGGGCACGCCGATCTTCAGGTTCTGCATGTCCTGCCCGGCGGCGTGGAGCGCCTGCTCGAAGGGGCCGTAGAAGTCCGTCATGGCCTTCTTGAAGGTGAGCCTGCCCTCCTCGATGTGGTCGAGGTTGGCCTCCATGCCTGACGTGTACTTGGGGTCCATGAGGTCGTGGAAGCCCTGGAGCAGCAGCTCGGTCACCGTCATCCCTAAGTCCGTGGGCTTGAAGCGGCCCTCGTGCTTCTTCACGTAGTCCCTATCCAGGATGGTGCTGATGATGCTGGCGTAGGTCGACGGCCGGCCGATGCCGTCCTCCTCCAGCTCCTTCACCAGGGTGGCCTCGTTGAAGCGGGCGGGGGGCTTGGTGGCCTGCTGTTCCGCGTCCAGCTTCTCGAGCTTCAGGGCCTCGCCCAGCTTGAGGGCCGGGAGCAGCTCCTCGTCCTCCTCCTCCTCGTCCGGGAGCTTGGCGGCGTCGGTGATGGCCTCGGCGTCCACCTCGGTCTTGTCCGTGCGGTAGACCGCCAGCCAGCCCGCGAAGCGCTCGATCTCGCCCTTGGCCTCGAAGAGGGCCAGGTCCTTGCCCGCCTGGGCCTCGGTCTGGACCACGGTCTCGTCGAAGCGGGCGGCCTCCATCTGGCAGGCCATGGTGCGCCGCCAGATGAGGGCGTAGAGCCGGAACTGGTCTGGCTCCAGGTGGCCCCGCAGCGATTCGGGCGTGCGCGTGACGTCCGTGGGGCGGATGGCCTCGTGGGCGTCCTGGGCCCCGGCCTTGCCCAGGTACACGCGGGCCTTGGCGGGCAGGTATTCCTTCCCGTACTTCTTCGCGATGAAGTCCCGGGTCGCCTCCACGGCCTCGGGGGCCAGGCGGGGCGAGTCGGTGCGCATGTAGGTGATGAGGCCCACGGGCCCCTCGCCGAAGTCGGCGCCCTCGTAAAGCCGCTGGGCGTTCTGCATGGTGCGGCTCACGCTCATCTTGAGCTTCTGGGCCGACTCCTGCTGCAGCTTGGCCGTGGTGAAGGGGGCGGCCGGGTTGCGCTTCTTCTCCTTGGTCTCCAGGCCCGTGACCTTGTACTCCGCCTTTTCCAGCCTGGCCTTCAGGTCCTGGGCCTCCTTGGCGTCGCCGATGCGGCGCTTGGTCTCCTTGTTGCCTAGCTGTAACGGCTGCCCGCCCAGCTTCACCAGCTTCATCCAGAAGGTGGGGGGCAGCTTGGCGGCGAACCTGCCCTTCAGCACCCAGTACTCGACGGGGTTGAAGGCCAGGATCTCCCGCTCCCGGTCCACGATGATGCGCACGGCCACGCTCTGCACGCGGCCCGCGGAGAGCCCGCGGCGCACCTTGTCCCAGAGCACCTGGCTCACCTTGTAGCCCACCAGCCGGTCCAGCACGCGGCGGGCCCGCTGGGCGTCCACGAGCTTCTTATTGATGACCGTGGGCGCGGCCATGGCCTTCTGGATGCCCGTGGCCGTGATCTCGTTGAAGAGGACCCGGCTCACGGGCAGGCTCTTGGGGGGCTTGATGGCCTCCAGCAGGTGCCAGCTGATGGCCTCCCCCTCGCGGTCAGGGTCCGTGGCCAGCACCAGCTCCGAGGCGGACTTGGCGGCGGCCCGCAGCTCCCGCACCACTTTTTCCTTGGCGGGGCTGATCTCGTACTCTTCCTGGAAGCCGTTCTCGATGTCCACGCCGAGTTTGCGCGGCAGGTCCCGGATGTGGCCCACGGAGGCCATGACCTTGAAGCCCTTGCCCAGGTACTTGGTGATGGTCTTGGCCTTGGAGGGACTTTCGACGATCACGAGCTTCAGGCCCCGCTTGGTCGCTTCGCTGGGATCCGCGGCACTCGTTGCGTCGTCGTTCGACTTCTTGCTCACTGGTCACTCCCCGGGGGCTAAGCCGCCTTCCCTGAACACTTTTTTCGTCTGAAAGGGAGGGGCGGCATAAGGCGCCGTCACAGGGCTGCCAGAAAATCGCTGTCTGCCCTGAACGGCCCCTAAGGATGGAACCTGGGGGCGGAGGTTTGTCAAGGGCTCCGTGCGAGGCCGAGGTCCTCAATAAGGTCCTTGGGAGAAAGACAAGCCCGTGCGGCCCCTTCTCTTAGCAGCGCATTGGGACCTTCGGCAGAAGAATCTTCCGGGGCCCCCGGGCAGACCCAGAGTTCCTTGCCCAGGTCCAGGGCCAGGCGGGCCGTGACCAGGGAGCCGGACCTCAGGCGCGCCTCGGGGACCAGCACGCCGTCCGTCCAGGCCGCCAGCAGCCAGTTCCGCCGGGGGAAATGCCACTTGAGGGGCGGCGCTTCCGGGGGGAAGGGCGTGAGCACCCCCCCGCCGGCCTCCACCATGCGGGCCATGAGGGGCCGGTGCTCGGGCGGATAGGGGTGGCCCAGCCCCGAGCCCAGCACACCCCAGGTGGGCCCCGCCCCCAGGGCGCCTTCGTGGGCGGCCCCGTCGATGCCCCGGGCCAGGCCCGAAAGCACGGCCACCCCGGCCTGGGTGAGCGCCTTGGCCCAGGCCCGGGTGCGGGCCAGACCCCGGGGGCTGGCCTGGCGGCTGCCCACGATGGCGAGCCGGGGCCCCGGCGGCGGCAGGGTCCCGCGCACCCACAGGGCCACGGGGTAGGGCAGGGGCGCCAGCAGGTCCTCCACTCCGGGATCCCCCGGCAGCAGGAGGCGGGCGCCGTGGTCCTGGGCCTCCCGCTGGCGGCGGGGCAGGTCGGAGCCCAGGCGGGCCAGGGCCTGGGCCTGCTCCGGGCCCAGTCTGGGCTGGTCCCCGGATTCGAGGGCGGCCCAGCACTCGGCCTTCTGGCGTTCGGTCCAGTCCAGCACGGTGAAGGCGAGGGCCCAGAGGCGAAGGTCCATGGCGGTTCCCGGAGTGACGGGGCTATGCTGGCCAGGAGCGGTGGCGCTGCGCAAGGCCTTTCCCCTTGCGAAATGCCGGGGCTTGGCTACACTGGTTCTCTTGGCTGTTTTCACCTTTGGTTCGTGAGGTTCCCATGTCCCGTCAGTGCGAAATTTGCGGTAAGAAGCCCCAGTTCGGGAACAATGTCTCCCACTCCAACAACATCACCAAGCGCCGGTGGAATCCCAACATCCAGCGGGTCCGCGCCCTGGTGGGCGGCGCCCCCAAGCGCCTGCGCGTCTGCACCTCCTGCATCCAGGCGGGCAAGGTCCTCAAGGCCTGCTAGGAACGACCTCTGACACCCGAAGGCGGCCCCCGGGGCCGCCTTTTTGCTTGGTCTCGGACCCCGCAGAACTAAGCCAGGACCCGGACCTGGACGATGAGGCCTTGGCCCCGGGCCCGAGGCAAACCTGCCCGCGGGGCAAAGACACACCACAGGAGCTTGTGCATGGCCTACACGGAGTGGACCCCGGCCCTGGAAGTGGGCTTTCCCAGGATCGACGAGGATCACCGCGACCTGCTCGCAGCCATGAACCGGCTGCACGAAGCCGTGACCCGGGGAGAGGATCGGGAAGAGCTGGCGAAGGTCCTCACCTTCCTCCGGGACTACACGGTCAGCCACTTCGAAACGGAAGAGGGCCTCATGATCAGGTCCGGCTACCCCGGCACTCCGGGCCACTTCGCCGCTCACGCAGAACTGGTGCTGAAGGTGGGCGACTTCCTCTCGGACTTCCGGGCCGGCCGGGTGGAACTCACCGAGGCCCTGCTGGACTTCCTGGAGACCTGGCTGGTGGAGCACATCCTGGGTCAGGACCAGGAACTCGGGGACTATTTGCGGGCCCGGGGGATTCCGGCCTAGGGCGGTCGGCCCGATACACTGGCCCCATGCTGCTGGCCCTCGACACCACCACGGAGATCCTCCACCTGGCCCTGATCCAGGGGGACCGGGTCTGGACGCGGCGGGTCCTGTCCGGCGTGGGGCGGGGGCACAGCGAGCGGCTGCTCCCGGCCCTGAACGACCTCATGGCCGGGGCCGGCGCCGTTCCGCAGGACCTGTCGGGTGTGGCGGCCTGCCTGGGCCCCGGGGGCTTCACGAGCCTGCGCATCGGCGTGGCCACGGCCGAGGGCCTGGGCCTCACGGGCCTCCCCACCTGGGGCTTCTCGGCCTTCGAGCTGCGGGCCCAGGCGCTGCGTCAGGCGGGCGTGAAGGGGCCCTTCTGGGTCCTGCTGGACGGCCAGCGCGGCGAGGCCTTCCACCAGCGCTGGGAGGAGGTCCCACAGACCCCGGCCGCGAAGCATCCCCTGCCTGGCCTGGCGGACCTGCTGGGGGGCGAACCCTGGTGGGCACCGGAGGCCTTCGCCCCTAGGGTCGAGGCCCTGCTGCCTTCCGGCCGCATCGGGCTTGAGGACGAGGGCGAGGCCACCCTGGCGGGCCTGGTGGCCCTGGCCCGGCGCGGTTCCCTGGGCCCCGCGGAGGCACCCCTGGTGCCCTTCTACCTGCGGGAGACGGATGCGGCGGTGAACTTCCCCCTGGCCGCCGCCCACCTGTCGGAGGCCCTGCGCAAGGGCGTGGCTCGATGAGCGGCCCTCTGGGGTCGGGGGTCTGCAGGCTGGGGGCGGGAGCGTCCCTGCCCGACTGGGTCCCGCGCCTGGACCGCACAGCCTTCGGGGTGGCCTGGAAGGCCCCGGCCGAGCACGAGGCCCTCTGGCTGATCCCCGAGGTGGCCTTCGCCCGCTGGGCGCGCATTCCTGCGGCCGGGGAGGCGGAGCTGCTGCGCATCGCCGTGGATCCGGCCCACCGCGGGAAGCGCCTGGGCCAGCGCCTGCTGGAGGCCTGCCAGCTTGACCTGGAGGCAGAGGGGATCACCCACCTCTATCTGGAAGTGCGGGTGTCCAACCAGGCCGCCATCCAGCTCTACCGCGCCTGCGGCTGGAAGCCCTGCGGCCGGCGCCCCGGCTACTACCCGGACGGCGAGGATGCGGCCCTCTATCGGCGCCTGCCCTGAGGGCGGGCCGGGTCAGAAGCTGAAGCGGAACCCGGCCTGGATCGAGCGGCCGAGGCCGGGGCCCCAGAGCTGGGTCACGTCCTGCCGGCCCCGGGCATCCACCCAGAGGAAGTCCTCCTTGCGAGACTGCTGGTAGTCGAAGGCGTTCTTCACGTTGACGAGCAGGGAGGCGGTCCCGGAGAGCTTCCAGGTCAGCCCCAGGTCCACGGTCCAGAAGGCGGGGCTGGTGTTCAGCTTTGGCGTGCCGTCCAGGTTGTAGCGCTGGACATCCTGATAGTCGTAGAAGCGGTGGAGGTCCATGGGACCGGTCCAGGTGGCCCGGGCCATGAGGCTGAGACCCTCGCTGTCGTAGTCCGACCGCAGGTAGAGGCGGTCCTTGGGCCGGGCAAAGGCCAGCGTCCCCGGGACGAAGGCGTAGCAGTAGTGCTCGGCGCCGAGGGTGCCCGACAGGTGGGCCAGGAGCTTGCGGGTGAGGGTGCCGTCGAGGCCCTTGACGGTCACGGGGTTGGGTGACTGCGTGAAGAGGGTGATGGGCGCACCCGTGACGGGGTCCGCGGCATGGGGATTCAGGAGGGCGAAATTCTGGATGCGGTTGTAGGAGGCCGAGGCCGCCAGGGCCCACTTCTCCCCGGCCGCGGCGAAGGTGTAGCTGACGTTGTCCGAGTATTCCGGCCGGTCGATGACCCGGTCGATGCGGGTGGTCTGGAGCACACCATGATCCTGCTCGAAGAAGGAGGTCGGGCAACGGAAGCCCCGGCCGATGGCGAAGCGGCTGCTCAGGTTGGGCGTGTGGTGCCAGAGCAGGTTCAGGCGCGGCGTGGTGATGGGGCCGAAGACGTTGTTGTGGTCATAGCGCAGGGAGCCGTTCAGTTCCAGGAGGCCCCCGAAGAAGCCGTGGTAGACCTGGATGAAGGCCGCCGGCGTCTGGTAGGTGTAGTTGTCCACGCCCTCCACCAGGGTGCCGTCCGGCAGTCTCCCGTGGGAACGGAGGTCCTCGTAGCGCAGGTTCAGGCCGCCGGTCACCAGGGTATCGGTGAGGAACCACTGGAGGCTGGCCTCGCCGTAGAACTGGCGCTGCCGGGCGTCGTAGACGTCGTCCTCGTAGAAGGAGTCCTGGCGGTGGAAGGCGCCCCCGAAGGCCAGCTTGAGTTTCAAGTTGTTCTCCAGGTCCCGTTCGGCCACGAGGAGGCCCTGCTGCCGCCGGGTCCCGATCACCTCCGAAAAGCCCGCCTGCCCTTTGTCGTAGGGGATGAGCACCTTGCCGTCCGGCAGCAGGATGGGGTTCTGGCCGTCCGCCAGGGCCTGATTGAAGTTGCCATCCGGGCGGATCCAGCCGCGGCTGTCCGGGGAGCCGCCCACGCCCCGGCTCCAGTCGAAGGGATTGCCGGTCAGGTCCTTTTCGATGGCGTCGTAGTCGTAGCCCAGGGCGCCGCCGTTGCGGTGCTCGTCCACCAGGTCCAGGCGCCCCCGCAAGCTGAACCCGGCGAGGTGGTCGAGAAAGAACCCGATGCCCCCCAGGTAGCGCTTGTAGCCGGTGTACTCGCTCACCCCGTTGCCGTTCCCGTCCACGGATCGGTGGTCATTGCCCAGGAAGGTGGCCGTGATGGCGCCGCCATCGAAGGGGTGGGCCCAGAAGGCATTGGCCTGCCGGTAGCCGTCGTCGCCGCCCTGGACTTCCAGGATCCGCTCCTCCTGGGTCGGGTGTTTGGAGACGAGGTTCACGGCCCCGGCCAGGGCCTCCGGGGCGATGAGGCTCACGCCGGCGCCCCGCGACACTTCGATGCTCTCCACGCCGTTGACGCCGATCATGTCCAGCCCGTAGGCGCCGGATACCGAGGAGAAGATGGGCACCCCGTCGAGCATGATGGTGGTGAACCGCCCCGGCAGGTTGTTCAGGACCACGTTGCGCACGTTGCAGATGGAGCACTCGGTCTGCACCGAGATGCCGGGCTTGAAGTCCACTGCCTCGGTTAAGGACACGGCGTTGACCTTGCGGATGTCCAGGGGGCTGATGGTCTCCGTGGGGATGATGTCTTCCTTGATCTGGGGCTCCACCTGCGTCTTGACGCCACAGGTGACTTCCACCGTGGCCGAGGCGATGGGGTGGAGGAAGAACTTCGCGGGAGCGGTGCCGGAGGCGAGTTCCACGGACAGCGACAGGGTCCGGGGTACATAGCCCTCCTTCTCGAGCCGCACCCGGTAGTTCCCCTTGGGCAGGGCGGGGAAGCGGAAGCGCCCGGACGGCGCCGTGTGTGTCTCCAGGGTGGTCGGGCCCGTCTTCAGGGACACCTTCACGTCGGCGAGGGGACTGCCGCTGCCGTCGAGGACCAGGCCGTCGGCCTCGGCCGAGCCGAGGCTCTCCTCGGGGCTGGCCGGGCCGGCAGCCGCCGCAACTGTCGGTCTTGCCGGCAGGGACATCCCCTGGGCCAGGAGGAAGGTGAGCCAGAGCGGGGCGGCCGTTCGAGGGATGGGCATGGGGCACCTGTGGGTTGATCGGTGGCGCAGCCCGCCCCGCCTGCCCCAGGGGCAAGTCCACGCGAGGTGGAGGGTAGGAATCCCGCGAAGGCACCCACGGACGCGGGCGTTGGGAAGGCTGTTGGGATAAGTTTAAAGAGACTCAATCTCATTACAAGTCCCCAATGCACCCCTCCCCAGTGCTTGTGATGAGCATCACCCGCCGGTCTCCCGCGACGGCTCCTAGCCCTTCTCGAACACCACGATGCGGTTGCTGTTGGTGCCCTTGTCGTTGTTGCCCACGCCCCAGATGTGGGCGGTCTTGGTGAAGGCCTGGCGGTTCACGAGCACGCCGTGGGCCCTGAAGCCCGCGCGGAGGCCCAGGGGGAGCACCACCTCATCCAGCTTCAGGCTCCCGCGCCGCACCTCGCCCACCTCGAAGGCCACGAAGCCGCCCCGTTGGGTGACGCGATGCAGCTCGGTGAAGACCGCCAGCATGGTCCCGGACCAGTCCTCCACGGTGCGCGGCGTGCTGATGCCGCGCCCGATGGCCTCGGCGTCGAGGCCCGCGAACCAGCAGCGCAGCCAGTTGTCCCCACTGTAGTCCACCACGTCCAGGAAGGGTGGCGAGGTGACCGAGAGGGCCACGGAGCCGTCGGGCAGGGCCGGCGTCCGCCGGGCGTCGCCCGTGAGGAACCAGGCGTCCCGGGCGGCGGTGCAGAGGTTGCGCCACTGGGCCGGCTCCAGGCCGGAGAGCAGCTGCCGGGTCTTCTTCTGGATCAGCGCGTGGGTGTCCCGATAGGGGGGCTCCTGCTGGCGCCGGGTGTTGATCTGCCGCTGCTTTCCGGCGCTGAGCGCCTGGTTCGGGGGCAGGGTGTAGACGGAAAAGAATCCGGGGCTGTGGCCCGTGAGCCGGTTGGTGGCCACCATCCGGATCCAGGTGTCGAGGGCGTCCAGTTCGCCCGAGGCCGCCCGCCCGCAGCACCAGTCCCGGAGGCCGCGGATCTCCGATTCCGTGTCCGGATGGAAGAACATCCCCAGATCCAGGCCATCGCCAGCGCCGGAACGGGGGATCGCCTGCAGCCGCCGCGCCACGTCCGCAGGTTCGGGAGGGGTCAGGCGGGGTTCCGCCAGCATCCTGGACAGGGGATTCACGTCGTTGGCCGCCACCCGCCGGCCCAAGAGCGCCGCCTCGACGGCCGTGGTGCCGCGCCCGCTGAAGGGGTCGTAGACCCGCTCCCCGGGCCGGGTCAGGCGCTCGATGAAGTGGCGCGGCAGCTGGGGCTTGTAGCAGGCGCGGTAGGAGATCTCGTGCAGGTTCGCGGCCTGCCGCTGCCTTGCGGTCCAGAATTCCAGGGACAGGCGCGGGTAGGCCGTCCCTTCGGCCTCCACCGCATCCCAGGCCCCCTCCGGCGGCGGGGGATCGAAGATCGGGAGCCCGCTGCCGGGAATGAAGCCCGCCAGCAGGTTCCTTCGCACCGCCTCCCCATCGCCATCCGCCATCCGCTTCCGCCTGCCTTTCGGGAATCAATCAGGATAGCCTGCTGAGGATGCCGACTCCGCAGCCCAAGCGCCATCCCGAGCTGACGCGCCTCTACGTGGCGGTGGGCTTGGCCGTCCTGATCCTCATGACCATCCTGGCCTACAAGGCCGTGGGCAACCGCATCGCCGGCGGCGGCCTGGACGCGCCCTCCCGCTGGGCCCTCCTCGCCCTGGGCCTGGCCAACGTGCTCGCCATTGGCACGCTGCTCTTCATCGTGGCCCGGAGCATCGCCAAGCTCTACTTCGAGCGCAAGAGCGGGATCCTGGGCTCCCGGCTTCGCACCCGCATGGTGCTCACCCTGTTCATCGTGGGCATCGTGCCGAGCCTCATCCTCTTCATGGTGGGCCGGAACTTCATCAACAAGAACGTGGAGCGCTGGTTCAGCCCCGAGACCGAGGTGGCCATCCGCGACGGCGGGAAGATGGCCGAGGACCTGCGCGCCGCCACCCGGGCCCGCCTGGACTTCGGCGTGGAGCGCCTGCTGGCCTCGGCCTCGGCGGAGCCCCAGGCCATCCGGCTCGCCTCGGGTCTGGACCTGGTGGCCTTCCTGGGCAAGGGCGTGGAGGGGGGCGTCCGGGCCCTGGACCTCGGGCCGGACTGCCCGCCGCCAGTGCTGGCGGCCCTCAGTGGCGAGAGCACCCAGGAGACCAGGGAGGGGCTCTGGATGCTGCGGGCGGTGCCCCGGGGGGACGGCTCCTGGATCGTGGGCGTCTTCATGCCCCGGGAGAAGCTGGACCGGGTCCTGGCCCTGGAGCAGCGCTACCGGGAGAGTCAGCAGATCCGGGCCGCCAAGGACACCCTCCAGACCCTGCCCCAGAGCACCTTCCTCTTCCTCACGCTGCTGACCTTGTTTTTTGCGGTGTGGTCGGGCCTGGCCCTGGCGAAGTCCCTGAGCGAGCCCATCCGCGCCCTGGCCAAGGCCGCCCAGCGCGTGGGCAGCGGCGACCTGGACGTGCAGTTGCCGGAGCTGGGCGAGGACGAGCTGGCCTTCCTGGCCCGCACCTTCAACGCCATGACCCGGGACCTGAAGACCAACCGGGAGGCCATCGAGGCCCAGGCCAGCCGCCTGGAGCAGCACCGGGCCTACCTGGACCAGCTGCTGGCGACCCTGCCCGTGGGGGTGATGAGCTGGCGGGCGGACGGTGAGCTGCGCATCTTCAACGCCGCCGCCCGGACCTGGCTGGGCCTGGAGGCCTTCGATCCCGGTGGCTCCCGCTGGGAATCCGTGGCCTCGCTGCCCCGCCTGGGGCGCCTGCCGGAGCTGCTGGCCGCGGTGCGGGAGTCCCGGCGGGGCGTCCAGGAGGAGATGCGGCTGGGCGGCGAAGGCGAAGGCCGGCCCGTGCGCGCCCTCCTCGAGCCGATCCAGGGCGGAGGCGTGCTGGCGGTGCTGGAGGACCTCTCTCTGCTGGCCAAGGCGGAGAAGCGGGCGGCCTGGCAGGAAGTGGCCCGGCGCATGGCCCATGAGGTGAAGAACCCGCTCACCCCCATCCAGCTCACGGCCCAGCGCCTGCTGCGGCGGAACCGCGAAGGCCGGCTGGATCCCGCCGCCATCCAGGAAGGGGCCGAGACCATCCTGGCGGAAGTGTCGAGTCTGTCCCGGCTGGTGGACAGCTTCAGCCGCTTCGCCCGCCTGCCGGTCCCCCAGTTCTCGCCCTGTGACCCCGCGGACCTGCTGCGCCAGGTGGCCGCCCTCTACGGGCCGAACTATCCCGAGATCCGCTGGGAGCTCAGCCTGCCCGATACACCGGTCTCCGCCCTGTGGGATGGCGACCTGGTGAAGGGGGCCCTCATCAATTTCGTGGACAACGCCGTGGCCGCCGTGGAGGGCCGGGGCGCCATCCAGCTGTCCCTGTCCGAGGAGGGGGGGGCCCTGCGCTTCGACGTGGTGGACGGCGGCGCGGGCGTGCCGGAGGCGGACCGGGAACGGCTCTTCGAGCCCTACTTCTCCACCAAGCGGAAGGGCACCGGCCTGGGGCTCGCCATCGTCCGCCGCATCGCCCAGGACCACGGCGGCGACGCCCGCTACGAGCCCCTGGCCTCGGGCAGCCGGTTCAGCCTGGTGCTGCCGCGGCATCTGGAGGAACGGCCCTAGCCGGGAGCGCTCACTTCGCGCCCCTCGCCTGCAGGACCTTGACGGCCTCCTCCTGGCCGTTCCGCTGAGCCCTCGTCAGGGCCGTGTCGCCGAGGGGATCCCTGCCGTTCACGTCGGCGCCCATGGACAACAACCGCGCCACCACGTCCAGGTGGCCTTCCTCGGCGGCGGCCATGAGGGGCGTCTCGCCTTCGGGGCCGGGATCATCCACCCGCGCCCCCTGGTCGAGCAGCAGGCGTACCACGTTCACATGGCCGTTCTGGGCCGCGGCAAAGAGGGCAGTGAAGCCCTGCGACCCCTTCGTCCGGACGTCCGCGCCCTTCTCCAGGAGCAGGCGCGCGACTTCGGACCGGCCGAAGTTAGCCGCGAGGATGAGGGCCGTGAGGCCGTCGGGTCGCGGGAGGTCGATCCTCGCGCCCTGCGCCAGCAGCGCGGCCACCACTGCCTCGTGGCCGTGTTGAGAAGCCATGATCAGGCCCGTGGCCCCATCGGCTCGCGCCGCATTCACGTCGAGGCCCGCCATTGCCAGGAAGCTCACCACCTCCGCGTGACCGGCCTCCGCCGCGGCGAGGAGGGCCGTGGCGCCGCTGTCGCGCCTGGCATCCCGCTTCGCGCCCCGGGCCAGGAGCTGCCGCACCACCTCCAGGTGGCCGCCCTGGGCCGCCATGATGAAGGCCGTGGAGCCTTCCTCCGCCGCCAGGTTCGGATCGGCCCCGCGGGCCAGCAGCAGGCTCGCCACCTCCGCGTGGCCCTCCTGCGCGGCCAGGTAGAGGGCGCTCACCCCCACGTCGTTGACGACGTTCACCGCGGCGCCCCGGGCGAGGAGCGTTTCCACCATGCCGAGACGGCCCTCCTGGGCCGCGGCGAGCAGGGTCGTGGCGCCGTGGGGATGCCTGGCGTGGATGTCCGCGCCCTTGGCCAGCAGAAGGTCGAAGAGGGCCCCGTCGCCCCCTTCGGCGGCCAGCATGAGGACCGGCGAGCCCTCCTCGTCCCGGGCGTCCACGCTGGCCCCCGCCGTGAGGGCCGCCCGCGCCGCCGCCAGGTCGCCGCCCTCCACCGCCCGCACGAGCCGCAGGTCCCGGGCCGGAACCTGCGGAGCCCCGGCCGCCAAGGGCAGGGCCATCCACGCGCCGAGGCACAGGGCAATGGAGCGAAGCAGCGGCATGGTGCCCCCTACCTGGGAGCTTTTCGGCTGGGAAGGGTCCCTTCCCAATTCCTGATCAGGTCCGGGCCCTCCTCCGCCGCAGCCACACGCCCACAGGCCCGATCACGAGCCAGGCCAGCAGGACGAGCTTGATGAGCGGGGACACGCGCCCTCCGTCGGGGTTTCGGTAGGCACTCCAACCCATGGAAACAGCCTCTCATGGCCGGGGTATGCTGGCCGGATGGAGAAGCCCCCTTCGCGCCCCAGCGGAACCTGGCTCCTCGCCGGGTGCGGGTACGTGGGCGAGCGCCTGGCCCGGCGGCGCCTCCGCGAGGGCCCCGTGCTGGCCCTAGCGCACCGGACGGCCAGCGCGGCGAACCTGCTCCGCCAGGGCATTCCCGCCCTCGCCCTGGACTTCGATGAGGCCCCGCCCTGGCAACCGCCGTCGGACCTGAGCGCCGTGATCTACCTCGCCCCTCCCCAGGGACCGGCAGCGGAAGATCTCCGGCTCGCGCGGTTCCTGGGAATGCTGGGGGCCGCCCGTCCCGAGGCCTTCGTCTACTTCAGCACCACGGGGGTGTACGGCGACGCGGGCGGGGTCCCGGTGGACGAGGACAGCCCCACGGCCCCCCGGGAGGACCGCTCCCGGCAGCGGCTGGACGCGGAGCGGCGCGTGACCCGGTGGTGCCTGGACCGCGGGCTGCGCTGCGTGGTGTTTCGCGTGCCGGCCATCTACGGCCCCCACCGCCTGCCCCTGGACCGCCTGCGACGCGGCGAGCCCCTGCTGCGCGCCGAGGACTTGGGTCCCGCCAACCGCATTCATGTGGACGACCTGGTGGGCGCCTGCGTGGCGGTCCTGGAGCGGCCCGTGGCGGGCGTGTTCAACCTCACGGACGGGGTGCCGGAGAGCATGGCGGCCTTCACGGCCCGCGTGGCGGGGCTGGCCGGCCTGCCCGCGCCGCCCCGGATCTCCTGGGCCGAGGCCCAGGAGGTCCTGAGCCCGGGCCTGCTGGCCTTCCTGCGGGAATCCCGCCGGGTCACCAGCCGCCGGGTGGGGGAGCTGGGGTGGACGCCCAGGTACTCGGATCCCAGCGACGGCATCCGCGCCAGCCTCGCCGAGATGGGCCTGGCAATCGCTTCCGATCAGTAGCGGAGCACGCTGAAGACCGGCAGGCCCTCCACCTTCTCCCGGCCCGGGAGGGAGGTCAGCTCGATGAAGACCGTGAGGGCCACGGCCTGGGCGCCGGTGCGCTGCACCAGGCGCTGGGCGGCGGCGGCGGTGCCGCCCGTGGCCATGACGTCGTCCACGATGAGCACGCGGTCGCCCGGCTGGAAGGCGTCCCGGTGGATCTCCAGGGCGTCGGTGCCGTACTCCAGTCCGTAGGGCTCATCGAAGGTGGCCATGGGCAGCTTGCCGGGCTTGCGGGCGGGCACGAAGCCCACGCGCAGCTTCTGGGCCAGGGCGCTGCCGAAGATGAAGCCCCGGGACTCCAACCCCAGCACATGGGTGGGCTGGAGGGTAAGCACCGGCTCGGCCATGGCGGCCACGGCCTCGCTGAAGGCCTCGGCGTTGGCCAGCAGCGGCGTGATGTCACGGAAGAGGATGCCCGCCTTCGGAAAGTCCGGCACGTCGCGGACGAAGGAGCTGAGGGAGAAGGTGGGGGCCATGGCTACCTGCGAATCTCGAATGGATGGGGAAGGGAGGATCGCACATCCGATGGGCTCCAGTCCAGCCGGGAGACGGTGGCGAAGGGCGGGCCTTCGGCGAGCCTCGCCCGGAGGGCCTCCAGGGCGGTCTCGGGGCCTTCGGCCTCCCCGCACACGGTGCCGTCCGGGTCATTCCGCACCCACCCGGCCAGGCCCAGGGCCTGGGCCTCCCGGGCCGCGAACCGGCGGTAGCCCACCCCCTGGACGTCTCCGTGGACCCGGAAGAACATCTGCATGGAATTACCGGTTGAAGGCCGCGTCGAAGTCGGCCCGGCGCGCCAGGGTCTCGGGGCAGCCCAGGTCCAGGCGCAGGGGCGTCACGCTGGCGAAGCCGTGGAAGACCGCCTCGGCGTCGCTGCCCGGGGCCTTGGCGTAGGTGGGTCCGGCGTCACCGCCGATCCAGAAGTAGGGCGTGTTGCGGGGATCCATGCGGCGCTCCACCAGGTCATGGTAGGCGCGGCTGTCCTGGCCGGTGAGGTGGAAGCCCTTGGGCTCGCCCATGGGGAAGTTCAGGTTCCAGATGCGGTTGGCCGGCAGGTCCATGGCCTCCCAGCGCTCCAGGAACCGGCCGATCCAGGGTTCCGCCTGGGCCAGGTCGCCGCCCGGATGCAGGGAGAAGGCCGCGGCCCGCGAGCCCTGGAGCCGCCCCTCGAAGGCGGCGCCCACGGTGCCGGAATAGAACACGTCCTCGCCCAGGTTGAAGCCGTGGTTGACGCCCGAAAGCACCCAGTCGGGCCGGCGGTCCAGCAGTTCGCAGACCCCCAGCAGCACGCAGTCCACGGGGGTGCCGTCGCAGGCGAAGCGGTCCGGCCCCACCTCATTCAGCCGGAGGATGTTGTGCAGGCTCAGGGCCGAGGAGATGGCCGAGCGGTTGCGGTCCGGGGCCACGGTCACCACCCGGCCGAAGGGGGCCGCGGCCCGGGCCAGGGCCGCCAGCCCCGGTGCCCAGAGGCCATCGTCGTTGGTGAGCAGGATCAGGCGTTCGGACATGGACCCAGTGTACCCGGTGGGTCCGGCCGAGGATCGCTGTCAGGATGGAATTCACCCCCTTGTTCCATGGACGCCGACCTCCCGATGAGCCCCGCCCCACCGATCCCCTTGCGGGGAGAGCTGGCCGTGGGGGGCCGCGCCGAGATCCTGGCGCGCCTCCGTGAAAGGATCGTGGCCTTCGCGGCATCCCGTTCTGCAGGCGCCCATGCGGAGGACCTGGCGCAGGAGGTGCTGGTGCTGATCCACGAGAAGTACGGGCATCTGGACCGGGTGGAGGATCTGGTCCCCCTGGCCTTCCAGATCCTGCGCTTCAAGCTGGCGGCCCACCGCCGCAAGGCCGCCCGCCGGGGCGAGTACGACGCCGTGGACGTGGACGTCTTCCCGCCGGCCTCGGACGCCCCGGATCCCGCCATGGTCCTGGAGCGCAAGGAGCTGCTGGCCAGGCTCATGGGCGGCATCGCGCGCCTGGGCGAGCGCTGCCGGGAGCTCTTCCGCTTGAAGCTCCAGGGCCGCGGCTTCGCTGAGATTCAGGAATTGATGGGCGCCGCCAGCCTCAACACCATCTACACCTGGGACCACCGCTGCCGGAAGCAGCTGCTGGAATCCCTGGGCGGGAGCTGGGCAGGCTCCCCCGGAAGGGGGGCCCCATGAAATCCGGGGAGGCCGCCAAGCTCCTGGGTGGTTACGCCACGGGGACCCTCTCCGAGGCGGAGCGCCAGACCCTGTTTGCCGCGGCCCTGGAGCGGCAGGAGCTGTTCGATGCCCTCATGGACGAGGAGGCGCTCCGGGAACTGCTGGCGGATCCTGGGGCGAAGGCCCAGCTGATGGAGGCGCTCTCCCAGGCCGCTCCCCCGAGGGTCGTCCCGCTCTGGCGCCGGCCCTCGCTGTTGGGCGCCGCCGCCGGCCTGATCGTGGCCGCCACGGCGGGCCTCACCTACCTGCGCAGCCCCGAGAAGGCGCCGCCCCCGCTGCGGGAGTCCACCCAGCCGGCGCCGGCCGCCGCGGTCTCCGCCGGGCCCCAGGCGCCGCCCCCGGCGGCGAGGCAGAACGCGCTCCCCAGCCGGCGGAAGGAAGCCGCCCGGCCCATCGCCCTGGAGACGGCGGCGCCCCCGCCTCCCGCGACCCAGCCGCTCGCTGCCCCCTCCTTGGCCGGGGCCCCTGTTCCCGCCCGGGAGGAGGCGTCCCGGATGAATCTGCAGGCCGAATCCCGCCGTGCAGACGCCCAGGACCGGGTCGCCCAGAAGGCCGAGGCACCCAAGGCCGCCGGAGCCGTGATGGATGCGGCCGGAGCCACGGCGCCGACGGCCCGGATGAAGGCCAAGACCGCCGGTGCTTACCGGCCGGAGGCCGCCCCCCCGCACATCATCGCCCCCGCCTGGACCCTGGCCCTTCAGCCCGATGGGAGCACGCGGGTGACGATCGGGGCGGTCCGGGGCCAGCAGGTGGCGCTCCTTCGGCGCGGGGCCGCGGGCGTGGAGGTGCTGCCGCTCCGGGCCATGGAAGCCGGTGAAGAGGCCCTGGTTCGGTGGCAGGGCGACGTCCGCCTCGCGGCCGGGGACATCCTCGACCTCTACCTGTTGAACACCCCCGTGGCCGATCCGGCCGGGCTGCCAGAAACCGGGCCCGTGGACGGATATCGGGTCAGGATCCACCCGGCATCAACAAAGTAGGAAAGCGGCGGCTTTCGATTTCTTTTTTCGATGGCGTGAAAGGATCCGGCCTCTCGGGTCATTCCCTCCTGTACCGCGCCAAGTCGGCGCGGGCCACCCGGGAGCACCCCATGTCGCTGCGCCACACCTCCACCGTCCTGCTCGCCTGCTGCGCCGGACTCGCCACCTCGATCCAGGGGGATGCCCAGACCCGCAGCCGTCCGCTGCCGGTCCGCCAGAGCCCGCCCGCCGAGGGCGGCGAGGCGGACGCCACACGCTCCCCCTACTTCTTCGTGCGGGGCGGGGAGGGCGCCCTGGACCAGCTGCCCCTGAAGGCCACCTCGGCCAGGGTGGCCATCGCGGGCGTCATCGCCGACGTGAAGGTGACCCAGGTCTACCGCAACACGGGCACGAAGCCCCTGGAGGCCATCTACGTGTTCCCGGGCTCCACGCGCTCCGCGGTCTACGGCCTGACCATGACCATCGGGGAGCGGGTCCTGAAGGCCCAGATCAGGGAGCGGGGCCAGGCCCGGGCGGACTACGAGCAGGCGAAGGCTGAAGGCCGCAGCGCCTCGCTGCTGGAGCAGGAGCGGCCCAATGTCTTCCAGATGAACGTGGCGAACATCCTGCCGGGCGATGAGATCCGGGTGGAGCTGGCCTACACGGAACTGCTGGTGCCCACCGAAGGCACCTACGCCTTCGTCTACCCCACGGTGGTGGGCCCGCGCTACGCCGGCCGGGCGGGCACGGAATCCAGCACCGGCGAGGCCTGGGTGGCCAATCCCTACACCCATGCCGGCGAGAAGCCGGCCACCACCTTCGATCTGGAGGTGAAGCTGTCGACGGGCCTGCCCATCCAGCGCATGAGCTGCGACACCCACAAGACCTCCATCGCCTACGACGGCAAGGCAGAGGCCACGCTGAAGCTGGATCCATCCGAAGCCCAGGGCGGCAACCGCGACGTCGTCGTGAAGTACCAGCTGGCGGGCGGCGCCGTGCAATCGGCTCTGCTGCTGGACCAGGGCCGGGACGAGAACACGTTCCTGCTCATGGCCCAGCCGCCCAAGCGGGTGACGCCCAAGGATCTGCCCCCCCGGGAATTCGTCTTCCTCATGGATGTCTCGGGCAGCCAGATGGGCTTTCCCATCGAGGTGTCGAAGGTGCTCATGAAGGAGATGATCCAGGGCCTGCGGCCGCAAGATCTCTTCAACGTGATGGTCTTCGAGGGCAGCGCGGCGCTCTGGTCGCCGGCCTCCCAGCCCGCCACGCCAGGAAACATGGCCCAGGCCCTGGCCTTCGTGCGGGAACAGAACGGCGGCGGCGGCACGGAGCTGGGCAGCGCCATGCGCCGGGCCCTGGGCCTCCCGCGGGTGCCGGGCATCTCGCGCACCTTCGTGGTGTCCACGGACGGCTACATCAGCGCCGACGGCCAGGTCTTCGACCTCATCCGGAAGAACCTGGGCTCCGCCAACCTCTTCGCCTTCGGCATCGGCTCGTCGGTGAACCGCCACTTCATCGAAGGCATGGCCCACGCGGGGCAGGGCGAGGCCTTCGTCATCACCCGGCCCGAGCAGGCCGCCCTTGAGGCCGAGCGTTTCCGGGCCTACGTCTCGTCGCCGGTGCTCACCAACCTCAAGCTCACCACCAATGGGTTCCACATCCAGGATCTCGAGCCCCTGCAGTTGCCCGATGTGCTGGCGGACCGCCCCGTCATCTGCCTCGGCAAGTGGACGGGGGAAGCCAAGGGCACGGTCACGCTGTCCGGCCTGAGCGGTTCCGGGCCCTGGAGCCAGACCTTCGAGGTGGGCCAGGTGAAGGATCGCCAGCACGGCGCCCTGCGCCAGCTCTGGGCCCGCCAGCGCATCCAGATGCTGTCGGACTACGATCAGTTCGGCCAGGACCCGGACCGCAAGGCCGAGGTCACGCGCCTGGGCCTTGCCTACCACCTGCTGACCGCCTACACCTCCTTCGTGGCCGTGGATACCCAGGCGAGGAATGCCAGCGGTCATGCCACCACCGTCACTCAGCCCCTGCCCATGCCCGAGGGCGTCTCCGATGCGGCCCTTGCCCCTGCCCAGGCCGGTTCCATGTCCCGCACGATGGTCTGCGCGCCCCCCCCGGTGATGAGCAGCCGCGCCCCCTCCTACGCGATGGCGGAAGTCGCGGCCCAGGACCGGGTGGAACGACGGGAGAAGGCGAAAGCCGCGCCGGGTCATCGCAGCGCATCGTTCCCCAGCGGTTCCGGCGACGCAGGTCTTCGCATCCTGGCCTTCTCGGGTATCACGGGCACCTCCGATCCCGCCTCTCTCCACCGCGAGCTGGCCGCGTTCCTGCTGGATCCCGCCCTGGCCGCCGCCCTGTCGGGGCTGCCCGCGGGCACCACACTGGCCTTGGAAGTGGATGGTTCCGGCCGGGTCCTGTCGGTCACCTTCAGCCGGACCTTCCCGGGGGCAGCCAAGGCGAAGGCCCTGATCTGCGCCTGGCGGTTGGAAAACTGGACCGGAGGCATCGCCGGCAGCATGGAGGTGACGCTCGGCTGAAGGCCTGAACCCAGCCGGAAGGGACCACGCGCCTCCCCCCCCGGGGGAGGCGCGCTGGCGCTGGGGGCTGGAGGACCTATGCTCGTAGCCATGCGATGGCCTCTGGGAGTGGCCTTGATGCTCACGCTGGGGGGTTTTGACCCGGGATCCTCGCGGCCACCCTCGGCCGCCGAGGAAGCCGCCTTCGAGGCGGCCTGGAGGCGCATGGTGCGGGATCAGATCGCCGCCCGGGGCATCAAGGACGACCGGGTGCTGGGAGCCATGGCCCGGGTGCCCCGCCACGAATTCGTGCCGGCCGCCCAGCGCTCCCTGGCCTACGAGGACGGGCCCCTGCCCATCGGCCATGGGCAGACCATCTCCCAGCCCTACATCGTGGCCTTCATGACGGCCGCCCTGGATCCGCAACCCACGGACCGGGTGCTGGAGGTCGGCACGGGCTCGGGCTACCAGGCGGCGGTGCTGTCGCAGCTGGTGGCGGTGGTCTACAGCCTCGAGATCGTGGAGCCCCTGGCCCGCCGGGCGGAGGCCGATCTCAAACGGCTGGGCTTCCGGAATGTGAGGGTCCGCCCTGGCGACGGGAACCTGGGGTGGCCCGGGGCGGCCCCTTTCGATGCGGTCATCGTCACCTGCGCTCCCGAAAGGATTCCCAAGGCCCTGGTGGACCAGCTGAAGGTGGGCGGCCGGATGATCGTGCCAGTGGGACCCAACGGTGGGGCGCAGGAACTCTACCTGCTGCGCAAGCACCCGGAGGGTCTGGAGACCCAGGCCGTGCTGCCGGTCCGGTTCGTGCCGATGGTGGCCCCCAAGGTCCTGGACCCGTAACGCGCCCTCCAGTCACCGCCTGGCTGGGTTGGGGACCCGGCGCGCTGGGAGGCCGCGGTTCGTTCTCGCTGGATGCCTGCCCCTGCAGCGGGGGGCCCCTAGGGCCGGTGCCGGAAGGCCATGTCCGCCAGGAGCAGCCGCATCTCGTCGCGGCTGGCCGGGGGGCAATCGACCCAGGCGGGATCCGGGCGCCAGGTCGCCGACCAGCCGGGCAGTTCCTGGGCGGGCATGGGATGGCCGATGCCGAAGCCCTGGCCCAGCTCACAGCCGAGCAGCAGCAGCATCTTGCCCTGTTCCTTCGTCTGGACCCCTTCCGCGATGACGTCGCGACGGAAGGAAGCGGCCAGGCCGAGCACGCCCTCCAGGATGGCCATGTCATCCGGATGATCGTGCATGCCAAGGACGAAACTCTTGTCGATCTTGATCTGGGCCACGGGCAGCTGCCTCAGATGGGTCAGCGAGGAATAGCCGGTCCCGAAGTCGTCCAGGGCGAACATCACACCGAGTTCCCGACAGTCCTTGATGACCTGCGCCACCTTGGCCATGTCGTTCAGGGCGCTGGTCTCCAGCACTTCCAATTCCAGATCGCCCGGCCTGACTCCCGGGTGGGCCGCCAGCAGGGCGCGAAGCCGCGCGGTGAAGTCCGTCTGCTGCAGGTGGCGGGCCCCCACATTGGCGCTGACCGGGATCTGGAGTCCGGACTCCCGCCAGAGCACCGCCTGATTGAGGACGGTCGCAATGACCCACTCGTCGATTTCGATGGCAATGGCGTGATCCTCGATCACTGGCAGGAAGGCCGCCGGCAGCAGGAGGCCCCTTTCCGGATGCTGCCACCGGATCAGGGCCTCGGCACCGACCACCCTTCCCGTGCGCATGTTCACCTTGGGCTGGTAGTGCACGACGAATTCCCGCTCCGCCAGCGCCTGGCGGATCCGGTCCAGGCTTTCGTGATGGCCCCGGACGCTGCGGTCCAGCTCGGCGTCGAAGATGTGGTAGCGGTTCTTGCCCGCCAGCTTGGCCTGGTACATGGCCTGGTCGGCCTGGCGCAGCAGCTGCTCGGCGTCCACATCGCCCACCTGGGGATAGAAGGTGACCCCCAGGCTGGCCGAAACTTTGAGCACGAGGCTGCCGATGCTCACCGGCTGGGTGACCGCGGCCACCAGGCGGTTGAGGACCGGCACACTGCTCTCGACATCCGACAGATCGAGCAGGATGGCGACGAACTCGTCACCACCCATGCGTGCGAGGGTATCGCCCTCGCGCATGGCCTGCTTCATCCGGGTCGCCAGGGTGTTCAGAAGCTTGTCGCCGACTTCATGGCCATGGGTGTCGTTGATGGGCTTGAAATTGTCCAGGTCGAGATAGGCCACCGCCAGGCACTGTTTGCGCCGGTGGGCCTGGGCGATGTCCTGGCGCAGGCGGTCCGCCAGCAGCACGCGGTTGGGCAGCGAGGTCAGGGCGTCGTAATGGGCGAGGTACTCTAGCCTCCGCTCATGGTCCTTGCGCTGCGTGATGTCGGTGATCACGGCCACGATGGCCTTGGGGGCGCCGTCCGGGCGGTCCAGCCGCTTCCCGGTGATATGGCCCCAGAAGTCGGTCCCGTCCGAGCGGACAAAGCGGCGATCCCAGTCGAGCGATCTAATCTCCCCGTCGAAGATCTGGTGCAGCCGCTCGTGGCCCGCCTGCAGGTCGGAAGCGTGAAGATGGCCCGGGTACGAGGTTCCGATCAGTTCCTGGAGCGTAGTCCCGAACATCTCCGCCATCCGATGGTTGGCAAAGAGGATGGAACCATCAGGCGCGATCTCGATGATCCCTGCCTCGGAGGCATCGAAGACGGTCCTCAGCTGCTCCTCGCTTTCCCTCAGCGCCTCCTCCGTGCGCCTGCGCTCCTCGCGTCGGCTCAGGTTCCATTTGCCGGCGAGCAGGATTACGAGGATGCCGACCATCCATACGATCACCATGCCCGAGATCACGGCCAGGTTGTGGGGCTGGACCATCAACCCGGAGGCCGGATCCAGGGGGACCGTGAAGCTGATGCCTCCCCGGATGTCTCCTAACTTGAAGCCCTGGGCCGCATGGCAGGGGAGGCACCCCTCCAGGGTGACGAGCGCACCCATGTACCGGAGTTGGGACCGTCCTGCCAGGGTCAGTTCCTCCCAGTACTCCCGTTCCCCGGGATGGAGTTCCAGGAGGGCCTTCCGCTCCCAGGGGTCCGCACCGTTCTCGGGACGCAGCGGTCTGAGGCTGGTCATGTGGCCCTTCAACACGCGCCCGTCGACTCCCAGCTCATGGGTGAGCCGCGACATGTGGGCCGGGATGCCCCTGGCGAAGGGCATTTCCACGGAGGCGGCCTGGCCGCCGAGGGAGGCGCCTGCGGCCTTAGCAGGGGCCGCAGCGGATTGCTCCGGCAGGGCGTAGCCCCCCCCCGGCTGGGTGATCAGCAGGCTGATCAGCACCTCCTTCTGGAAGTTCTCCCGGGCCCGGATCAAGGCCACGTTGAGGTCCTCCCGGTGGGAGTAGTGGACCCCGATCCCGATGAAACCAGCAATGGCGAGGGTCCAGATGCAGGCCCTAAGCAGCACCTGCCTCCGCAGGTGGAGTTCGGACATCAGATCCTTCAACCAATAGCCTGAATCCGCGAGGTTAGGATGCTACCAACGGGTCCAAGACAAGCAATGTCATCAGTAAAGATGGTGCAATCTTACTGCCCGGCTTCACAGGACCTGTGAAATCCGCCTTCATCACAGTCCTGCACTGCTGCTGGTCACCAATGCTTGGCCCAAGGCATCACGAAGCTGGCCAAGGTCGAACGGCTTGCTCAGAAATGCCTGCGGGCGATCAGAGTGAGTACCCGCCAGGACCTGGGCCTTGTCGTAGCCGCTGGCCAGGATCACGGGCAGGTTCGGGTCGAGTTGCCGCAACGCCGTCAGCAACCCCCAGCCGTCCAGGCGCGGCATGGTCAGATCGGTGACCACGCAGCGGATCTCAGCCTGGTGCTGGCGGAATACCTCCAGGGCTTCGACGCCGTCCTTCGCGGTGAACATCGTGAACCCCAGGATGTCGACCAGGGCACCGGTCGACATGAGCAGCATTTCGTCATCATCCACCAGCAGAAGGGTGCCGCCGCCTTCATGCTCTGGTGCTTGAACCTCCCTTTCCGGCAGGCTGGGCACCTCTTCGCTTGATACCGGGAGATAGACCCGGAAGACGCTGCCCCGGCCCTGGGTGCTTTCGACTGTAATGGCCCCGTCATGCCCCTGCACCAGGCCCAGCACCACGGACAGGCCCAAGCCCCGACCAGTGAACTTGGTGGAGAAGAACGGATCAAACAGCTTTTCGATATCCGCGCTCGCAATCCCCACACCGGTGTCCGCAACCTCCAGGCAGGCATAGTCCGGCCCCTGCGGCTGCCAACCGATGGGGAAGCGGTGGGCGGTGGGGACTTCGGCCGCTGGGCAGGTGCTGAGGCTCAGACGGACGGATCCCCCAGCAGAGCCCATGGCCTCCCCGGCATTGGTCACCAGGTTGGTCAGAAGCTGTTGAAGCTGCTCTGCGTTGGCCTTGATGATGGGACCCGGCACAGGGCAAGCACTCTCCAGCGTGAGCCTGTCAGGTAGGGCTTGCTGGAGGCTGAACCGCCCGGTATTTCTTGGACAGATGGTTGAGTGTATTCACGCGGCGGCTCCGGTGCCAAGGAGGTCCTGACGGACCAGTGCGGGAGGCCGGTGGTTGTGGCGTTCGATGAGCCACTGGT
>Ga0316221_1000185_pt1 | contig 88357 bp, 66 predicted proteins | sample TBH18007metaG_FD_206003 | JGI IMG/M metagenome (GOLD analysis project Ga0316221, IMG submission 206003) | Freshwater microbial communities from Trout Bog Lake, Wisconsin, USA - TBH18007 | ecosystem: Environmental > Aquatic > Freshwater > Lake > Hypolimnion/Profundal zone | place: USA: Wisconsin... | reverse complement strand
CCGCGGCAGAAGCCGCACCCGCCAGCTAACCGCTGGCCCACAACTTTCGGCCGCCCGTCGGAGTGCGCAGTCTGAGCGCAACGGAAACTCCAGCAAGGCAGCCAATCGGGGCAGCGTCACCGCCCCGCCGCAGTAGAAACAAAATTTTGCATCACAGAAAAAACGGAGAGAACATCATGGCAGATATTCAACAGTTGGAAGACGCAATCGTTAGCCTCACCCTGCTCGACGCATCCGAGCTGGTCAAGAAGCTGGAAGCCCGCCTGGGCGTCAGTGCCGCAGCCGCAGTCGCCGCCGCACCTGCTGCGGGTGGCGGAGCCGCCGCCGCGGCCGTCGAAGAGAAGACCGAGTTCACGGTCATCCTCAAGGACGCTGGCGCCAACAAGATCAACACCATCAAGGCGGTTCGCGAAGTCACCAGCCTCGGCCTCAAGGAAGCCAAGGACCTGGTCGACGGCGCACCCAAGCCGCTCAAGGAGAACATCTCCAAGGAAGACGCGGCTGCCATCGCCAAGAAGTTCGACGGCGTGGCCACCGTGGAGATCAAGTAAAGCCTTTGTTTTCTGGGGGTTCGCTCCCAGAACGCTCGCTTTGCCTCTCCGCCTCATTTGCCTCTTTGCCTCGCGGGCGGTACTCTTATCTAGATGGGAGTGCCGCTCCGGGGCGGAGGGTAGTATCAGGCCGGGGCGCTCCACACGGATTCATCTCGACTTCATGTTCCGGCGTCACATATCGCCGGACGTTCAGCTTGTCTTGCAGCGCGTCACGCTGAACGATTTCAAGTTTTCATGCGCGGCAATCATCCTTGAGGCTGGGCGAGCCTCAAAGGGCGGCGGTCATTACAAAGTTTTCCAACGATTCAGTGCACAATCCGGTTGCTGCGCTCGTGGGTACACGTGTCCCCTCGGGCGTCTGTGCCTTTGTGCTCTCTACTCGCCCAGAACAGTAGCACACTCCTTCTTCCTCCGGCCACCTTTTTCGCCGGAGATTCAACCAGCGCCACAGTGCACGGCCGTCGAGGCGGCTCGTGCCCGATGCAAATAGGCGCCAACACTTTCACCGGAGGCCCTGCCGTCCTCCACCCCGCTCGCCGGGGACCTCGATGCGGCAGATAGAACAGAGGAGACAGACCATGTCCCAGCAGCGCGCACTTCGCACCCGCCTTGACTTCTCCAAGATCCCCACCTCCATCCGCATCCCCAACCTCATCGAGGTCCAGCGCGACAGCTACGAGCGCTTTCTGCAGATGGACATGCTCCCTCAGGAGCGCGAGGACAACGGCCTGCAGTCCGTCTTCACCTCTGTCTTTCCCATCGCCGACTTCCGCAACGTCAGCGAACTCGAGTTCGTGGACTTCTCCATCGGCAACTGGGAGTGCAAGTGCGGCCACCTCAAGGGCCTCAACCATCTCCGCACCGCCTGCTCCAGTTGCGGCCACATGGTCATTACAGACCCCTTCCACCCCGGCGACGTCCTCTGCAACTTCTGCGGCGCTTACAACAAGAACACCCCCGACTTCTGCACCAAGTGCGGCGACCCCGTCGGCTTGCAGTTGAAGTATGACCGCGCCGAGTGCGAGGAGCGCGGCATGACCTACTCCGCCCCCCTCAAGGTCACCATCCGCCTCAAAATCTACGACAAGAACCCCGAGACCGGACAGCGCACCCTCCGCGACATGAAGGAGCAGGAGGTCTTCTTCGGCGACATCCCCCTCATGTCCGAGAACGGCACCTTCATCGTCAACGGCACCGAGCGCGTCATCGTCAGCCAGCTCCACCGCTCGCCCGGCGTCTTCTTCGAGACCGCCAACAACCGCTCCTACTTCCTCGGCAAGATCATCCCCTACCGCGGCTCCTGGGTGGAGTTCGAGTTCGACCAGAAGAACATCCTCTACGTCCGCATCGATCGCAAGCGCAAGTTCCTCGGCACCATCTTCCTGCGTGCCCTCGGCCTGCGCACCGACGAGGAGATCCTCCGCACCTTCTACACCGTCGACACCATCCAGTTCAAGGCTGGCAAGCTCCTCTGGAAGGTCGTAGCCGACGCTGCCAAGTCCACCCACCTGCTCGGCGCGCGCCCCGCGGCCGCCGTCACCCACCGCGGCAAGGAACTCGCCCACGCCAACCGCAAGATCAACGCTCACGCCCTCAAGGAGATTCGCGACGCCAAGCTCGAGACCGTCGAGATTGAGCCCTCCGAGCTCGAAGGCTCCTTCCTCGCCGCCGATGTCATTGACACCGCCACCGGCGAGCTGCTCTACGAGGCCAACGCCGAACTCACCGCAGACGCCCTGCAGAAGATCATCGCCGCCGGCATCACTCAGGTCGAGCTCTTCTTCCCCGAGCGCGACGACGTCGGCAACATCATCACCAACACCCTCCGCCGCGACTCCGTCCACAAGCCCGAAGAGGCGCTCATCGAGATCTACCGCAAGCTCCGTCCCGGCGACCCGCCCACCCTCGACACCGCCACCGCGCTCTTCGAGGGCATGTTCTTCGACCCGCGCAAGTACGACTTCTCCCGCGTCGGCCGCCTCAAGTTCAACATCAAGCTCTACGAGAACGCAGAGGCCTCCTCGCTCGACAAGCGCACCCTCGTCCCAGAGGACTTCTACGCCACCATCCGCTACCTCCTCAAGCTCCGCAAGAACATCGGCAACGTGGACGACATTGACCATCTCGGCAACCGCCGCGTCCGCGCCGTCGGCGAGCTCATGGAGAACCAGTTCCGCATCGGCCTCGTCCGCATGGAGCGCGCCATCAAGGAAAAGATGAGCGTCTACCAGGAGATGCAGACGGCCATGCCGCATGACCTCATCAACGCCAAGCCTGTCATGGCCGCCATCCGCGAGTTCTTCGGCTCCTCCCAGCTCTCGCAGTTCATGGACCAGACCAACCCGCTCTCCGAGATCACCCACAAGCGTCGCCTCTCCGCCCTCGGGCCGGGCGGCCTCTCCCGCGAGCGCGCTGGCTTCGAGGTACGCGACGTCCATCCCACACACTACGGACGCATCTGCCCCATCGAGACCCCGGAAGGTCCCAACATCGGCCTCATCAGCTCGCTCTCCTGCTTCGCACGCATCAACCAGTACGGCTTCATCGAGTCCCCCTACCGCAAGGTCAAGGACTCGCAGGTCCTCGACTTCGTCAGCGTCACCAACGCCGGCGACAGCGGCCTGCGTCAGGGACACGTCCTTGAGATCAACGAGGCCAAGAAGCTCAACAACTCGCTCAAGCGCGACAAAAAGCGCCCCGCCGAAGTTGCTCCTTTCAGCTTCTACCTCTCCGCGTGGGAGGAGGACCGCCACACCATCGCCCAGGCCAACATCACGCTCGACGAACACGGCCGCATCACCGAGGAGCTGGTCAACGCCCGCCGTCAGGGCAACTTCGTCCTCATTCCCCGCGAGGAAGTGGACTACGTTGACGTTTCGCCCAAGCAGCTCGTCAGCGTCGCCGCCTCGCTCGTGCCCTTCCTCGAGCATGACGACGCCAACCGCGCACTCATGGGCGCCAACATGCAGCGCCAGTCCGTTCCTCTGCTCGTCAACGAGGCTCCCCTCGTCGGCACCGGCATGGAGGGCGTCACCGCCCGCGACTCCGGCGCCGTCATCCTCGCCAAGCGCAACGGCATCGTCGACTCCGTAGACTCCGAGCGCATCATCGTCCGCGTCGAAGGCGAGCACCACCCCACCCAGCTCTCGCGCGAGGTCGGCTCCGACATCTACCAGCTCACCAAGTTCAAGCGCTCCAACCAGAACACCTGCATCAACCAGAAGCCCATCGTCCGCCAGGGCGACCGCGTGCTCAAGGGCCAGGTCATCGCAGACGGCCCCTGCACCGAGCAGGGCGAGCTCGGCCTCGGCCGCAACGTCCTGGTCGCCTTCATGCCCTGGCGCGGCTACAACTTCGAGGACGCCATCCTCATCAGCGAAAAGCTCGTCAAGGACGACTACTACACCTCCATCCACATCGAGGAGTTCGAGATCGAGTCCCGCGACACCAAGCTCGGGCCCGAGGAGATCACACGCGACATCCCCAACGTCAGCGAACATTCGCTGCGCGACCTCGACGAGAGCGGCATCGTCCGCATCGGCGCCAAGGTCGGCCACAACGACATCCTCGTCGGCAAGGTCACCCCCAAGGGCGAGACCCAGCTCACGCCGGAAGAGAAATTGCTCCGCGCCATCTTCGGCGAAAAGGCCGGCGATGTGCGCGACGCATCCCTCACCTGCCCCCCGGGCATCGAGGGCACCGTCGTGGACGTCCGCATCTTCAGCCGCAAGGGCCAGGAGAAGGACGAGCGCGCCAAGCTGATTGAGGCCGAACAGATTGAGCAGCTCGAGAAGAACCTCGCCGATGAGATTCGTATTCTCACCGACGAGCGCCTCAAGCGGCTCGAGTCCATCCTCGGCAACAAGACCGTCCTCGCCGACCTCCACGACGAGCGCACCAACAAGAAGCTCCTCTCCAAGGACGCCGTCATCGACCGCGACTCCATCGAGGTCATCTCCACACGCAACCTCAAGCGCATCCGCTACGCCGACAAGGATCCCCGCGTCAACGAGCAGATCGACGAGATCGAGGAGATGACATCCCGCCAGATCGACGTCCTGCGCAAGATCACCAACGAGAAGATCTCCAAGCTACAGAAGGGCGACGAGCTCGCTCCAGGCGTCATCAAGATGGTCAAGGTCTACGTCGCCATGAAGCGCAAGCTCTCCGTCGGCGACAAGATGGCCGGCCGCCACGGCAACAAGGGCGTCATCGCGCGCATCCTCCCCGAGGAGGACATGCCCTACCTGCCCGACGGCACCCCCGTCGAGATTGTCCTCAACCCGCTCGGCGTGCCTTCCCGTATGAACGTCGGCCAGATCCTCGAAACCCACCTCGGCTGGGCTGCGCACGAGCTCGGCAAGCAGGTCGCCGCTCTCGTCCTCAGCTCCACCAAGGCCGCCGAGGTCCGCGAGATCTTCAAGGCGCGCTTCTCCGGCACCGCCGTGCTCGACCAGCTTCTCAACCTCGACGACGAGCAGACCCTGCGCGTCGCCACAGGCATGAAGCGCGGCATCTGGTTCGGCACAGCCGTCTTCGACGGCGCGCGCGAGGGCGAAATCAAAGCCCTCCTCGCCGCCGCCGGCCTGCCCTCCAGCGGCAAGACCAAGCTCATCGACGGCCTCACAGGCGATGCCTTCGAGCAGCCCGTCACCGTCGGCTACATCTACATGCTCAAGCTCTCCCACCTGGTGGACGACAAGATTCACGCCCGCTCCATCGGACCCTACTCGCTCATCACCCAGCAGCCCCTCGGCGGCAAGGCCCAGTTCGGCGGCCAGCGCTTCGGAGAAATGGAAGTCTGGGCGCTCGAGGCCTACGGCGCTGCCTACATCCTCCAGGAGCTGCTCACCGCCAAGAGCGACGACGTCTACGGCCGCACCAAGATCTACGAGGCCATCGTCAAGGGAGAGGCCGCCATCGAACCCGGCGTCCCTGAGAGCTTCAACGTGCTCGTCCGCGAGCTCCAGTCGCTCTGCCTCGACGTCGAACTCATCAAGCAGGTCAACGGTGAGGAGCAGAAGGTCCCCATCCCCACCATCGCCGCCGTCGAGTAGACGCCCGGCTCGCTTCGATTTCGCGGTGCAGCTCCATTCGCCCCGCCAACGGTAACAGGTAGCATCAGCCGCAAGAATTAAAACGGAGATTGCATATGTTCCGCTCCAGCCCCTTCGAACTGACCGGCCCCATCACTGACTTCGACGCCATCCGCATCCAGCTCGCCTCCCCCGAGAAGATCCGCTCCTGGTCGCACGGCGAGGTCACCAAGCCAGAGACCATCAACTACCGCACCTTCAAGCCCGAGCGCGACGGCCTCTTCTGCGCCCGCATCTTCGGCCCCGTCACCGACTGGGAGTGCGTCTGCGGCAAGTACAAGCGCATGAAGCACCGCGGCGTCATCTGCGACAAGTGCGGCGTCGAGGTCACCCTCTCCAAGGTCCGCCGCGAGCGTCTCGGCCACATCGAGCTCGCCAGCCCCTGCTCCCACGTCTGGTTCTTCAAGGGTCTGCCCTCCCGCATCGGCCATCTGCTCGACATCTCCCTGCGCGAGCTCGAGGCCGTCCTCTACTTCGAGTCCTACGTCGTCGTCGATTCTGGCGACGCCCCAGTCAAGGAGCGCGAGATCATCAAGGACGAGACTCGCTTCCGCGAGCTCGACGCCCAGTTCCGCCCCTCCGGCTTCAAGGCCATGATGGGCGCGGAGGCCATCAAGGAACTCCTCAAGCGCGTCGAGATCAACGAGCTCTCCATCGAGCTCCGCGAGCGCATGAAGACCGAGTCCTCCATCCAGAAGAAGCTCAAGTACGCCAAGCGCCTCAAGGTCGTCGAGGCCTTCCGCAAGTCCAACAACAAGCCCCAGTGGATGATTCTCGATGTCATCCCCGTCATCCCGCCCGAGCTTCGCCCGCTCGTGCCGCTGGACGGCGGCCGCTTCGCCACCTCCGACCTCAACGACCTCTACCGCCGCGTCATCAACCGCAACAACCGGTTGAAGAAGCTCATGGACCTCCACGCCCCCGAGGTCATCGTCCGCAACGAGAAGCGCATGCTCCAGGAGGCCGTCGACGCATTGTTCGACAACGGCCGCCGCGGCCGCGTCCTGCGCGGCGCCAACAACCGCCCGCTCAAGTCGCTCTCCGACACCCTCAAGGGCAAGCAGGGCCGCTTCCGCCAGAACCTCCTCGGCAAGCGCGTGGATTACTCCGGCCGTTCCGTCATCGTCGTCGGCCCCGAACTCAAGCTCCACCAGTGCGGCCTCCCCAAGAAGATGGCCCTCGAGCTCTTCAAGCCCTTCATCTACCATCGCCTCGAGCAGACCGGCCACTGCACCACCATCAAGCAGGCCAAGGAGATGGTTGAGATGCAGGAGTCCATCGTGTGGGACATCCTCGAAGAGGTCATCAAGGATCATCCCGTCCTGCTCAACCGCGCTCCCACGCTCCATCGCCTCGGCATCCAGGCCTTTGAGCCCGTCCTCGTCGAGGGCAAGGCCATCAAGATCCATCCCCTCGTCTGCACCGCCTTCAACGCCGACTTCGACGGCGACCAGATGGCCGTGCACATCCCGCTCTCGCCTGAGGCTCAGGTCGAGGCCAGCGTGCTCATGCTCGCCTCGCACAACATCCTCTCGCCGGCCAGCGGACAGCCCATCACCGTCCCCACGCAGGACCTCGTCCTCGGTCTCTACTACCTCACCAAGTCCAAGGCTGGCGCCACCGGCGAGGGCCGCACCTTCGCCAACATCGAGGAGGTCCTCATGGCCCTCGAAGCCGGCATCGTCGAAACCCTCACCCCCATCCGTCTGCGGCACACCGGCAAGGTCATTGACCTCACCACCGCCTACGACGACCAGGACATCTCCCACACCGAGCCGGTCACCTACACCCGCCAGCTCCTCTCCACCACCGTCGGCCGCGCCATCCTCAACGATGCGCTCCCCGAGGGCATGCCCTACATCAACGGCCTGCTCAAGAAGAAGGGCATCGGCCAGCTCGTCAACTACTGCTACCTCAACCTCGGCCTCGAGGTCACCGTCAAGATGCTCGACCACATCAAGGACCTCGGCTTCCGCTACGCCACCCGCAGCGGTCTCTCCGTCGGTCTCGACGACATGGTCATCCCCGAGTCCAAGTACACCGTCGTCCACGAGGCTGAAAAGCAGGTCGTCGCCGTCCAGCAGCAGTACCTCGATGGCGCCATCACCAACGGCGAGCGCAACAACAAGGTCATCCAGATGTGGTCCACCGTCACCGACCGTGTCGCCGACGAGATGTTCGGCAACATGAAGCAGGCCGACAAGGACGGCGTCATGAACCCCATCTACATCATGGCCGACTCCGGCGCCCGCGGCTCCAAGCAGCAGATCCGCCAGCTCTCCGGCATGCGCGGCCTCATGGCCAAGCCCTCCGGCGAAATCATCGAAACCCCCATCACGGCCAACTTCCGTGAGGGCCTCACCGTGCTCCAGTACTTCATCTCCACCCACGGCGCACGCAAGGGCCTCGCAGATACCGCGCTCAAGACCGCCGACTCCGGCTACCTCACCCGCCGTCTCGTCGACGTCGCGCAGGATGTCATCATCTCCGAGCTCGACTGCGGCACCGTCGAGGGCATCTACGTCACCCCCATCATCGAAGCCGGCGAGACCATCGAGCCTCTCCGCGACCGCATCATCGGCCGCGTCTCGCTCGAAAAGCTCAAGGACTTCGAGGGCAACGTCATCGTCGAGGTCAACCAGGAGATCGACGAGGAGCTCGCCAACTCCGTGCAGGCCGCCGGCATCGAGCGCGTCAAGATTCGCTCCGTCCTCACCTGCGAGTCCAAGCGCGGCGTCTGCATCCTCTGCTACGGCCGCAACCTCGGCTCCGGCAAGATGGTCGAGATGGGCGAGTCCGTCGGCGTCATCGCCGCCCAGTCCATCGGCGAACCAGGCACCCAGCTCACCATGCGCACCTTCCACGTCGGCGGCACCGCCTCCCGCGTGGCAGACGCTTCCCGCCTCGAAGCCAAGGACTCCGGCACCGTCCGCTTCATCAACCTCGCCACCGTCACCGCCAAAACCGGCGATCTCGTTGCCATGAACCGCTCCGGCGCCATCGCCGTCGTGGACTCCAAGGGCCGCGAGAAGGAGCGTTACGCCATCGTCTACGGCGCCAAGCTCAAGGTCAAGGAGGGCGCTCAGGTCGAACTCGGCACCGTCCTCGGCGAGTGGGATCCCTACACCTTCTCCGTCGTCACGGAGATCGGCGGCACCGTCCAGTTCAAGGACCTCGTCGAGGGCCTCACCCTCAACGAGGAGGTCGACGAGGTCACCGGCCTCTCCCGTCTCGTTGTCACCGATTCTCCCGACGAGAAGCGCCAACCCGCACTCTTCATCAAGGGGGCCAAGAACGGCAAGCGCTACCTCATGCCCTCCCGCGCCCACCTCATGGTCACAGACGGCGACGAGGTCTTCCCCGGCGACGTACTCGCCAAGATCCCACGCGAAGGAACCCGCACCAAGGACATCACCGGCGGTCTGCCACGCGTCGTCGAGCTCTTCGAGGCACGCAAGCCCCGCGAGACCGCCATCATCGCCGAAATCGATGGTGTCATCCGCTTCGGCGAAGTCTCCAAGGGCCAGCGCCGCATCTACGTCACCGCAGACTCCGGCGAGGAGAAGGAGTACCTCGTCCCCCGCGGCGTCTTCATCAACGTCCAGGAGGGCGAGCGCCTGCGCGCCGGCGACCCCCTTATGGATGGGCCGCTCAACCCCCACGACATCCTCGCCGTCCTCGGCGAAAAGGAGCTGCAGGCCTACCTCGTCAACGAGATTCAGGAGGTCTACCGGCTCCAGGGCGTCGCCATCAGCGACAAGCACATCGAGACCATCGTTCGCCAGATGCTCCGCTGGGTCAAGATCGAGGACATCGGAGACACCAACTTCCTCCTCGAGCAGCAGATCGACAAGTTCCGCTTCACCGCGGAAAACGAGCGCGTCATCGCCAACGGCGGTCGTCCCGCCATCGGCCGCCCGCTCCTGCTCGGCATCACCAAGGCCTCGCTCTCCACGGACAGCTTCATCTCCGCGGCCAGCTTCCAGGAGACCACCCGCGTCCTCACCGAGGCCTCCATCAACGGCTCCATTGACACTCTCCGCGGCCTCAAGGAGAACGTCATCGTCGGCCGCCTCATTCCCGCCGGCACCGGCATGGAGTACTACCGCAACGTCGAGCTCTCCCCTGAGCTCGAGGCCGCGGCCCAGCAGGTCCAGCAGGAGGTCACCGCTGCCATCGAGGCCGAGGAGCGCGAGCTCGAGCAGATGCGCATGGAAGGCGAGCAGGAAGAACTGGCAGCAGAATAATCACACCGTGGCCGCCGCTCCCGCAGCGGCGGCCATCTTGAGCCGCTTTGCGGGCGTCTGAGCCCGCAGGCGAAATCCTGCTTGCCGCCCCAACAGGCTGCCTGTACGAGCGCAGCGAACGACACCTGCATCAGGCAATAGAGGGATGGGCTTTAGCCCACCGCTCAATCGTGCCGTCAGATTGCAAGGTTGTTTCTTTCGTTAAGGGCGCGGCTTCCGCCGTGCCGTATCAGGCAATAGTGGGATGGGCTTTAATCTTTGGGGGCGCGTTGTAATTTTCACTGTTCTTCCGCCTCCACAAGTCGTAGAATAGTACTTGTTGGGGCGGGGCATGGTTGTGGGGCCGTAACGTTCCCAGGCGGTGGGTTGGAGTGGATTCTCAGTTGACCGCCTAGTTCTTTTGAAAACATTCGTCTGCGCGGGCACCCCCACCCCGCCGGCGCAGACAGAACGGGTTGGGCTTCGGCTCAGCCCGTTTGCTTTAATGGAGCCGCATGGACGGCGTGAGCGTAGCGGGTGACGTCAGACGAAATCCTGCATGCGGGTGTCCCTCTTTCTGTCGTCATCCTGAGCGGAGCATCGAGCGTAGTGAGATGCGCAGTCGAAGGACCTGCTTTCGCTTTTGGGTGCCCCACACAACACAGTTCACGTGTTGTGTGGGAACATCGCCGCGCCAGCGGCGACAACAAGACGCTGATGCGGCCACCGCTGCCCTTGCAAGCCACCACAAATAGACCTGTCATCCTGCATGCCGCGCCGACTTGTCACGCCGTTGCCTTGGCGTAGGCGGAAGCTCCGTAGGTGCGTAGGCGGGAGCGAGCGCAGCGAAGGACCTGCATTTGCTTTGCCTTTGTTTTTCGCTGTCATCCCAACCTGAACCGTTCGGGTGCCCCATCCTTCGCTTCTTCCTGGCGAAGGGTGGGCAGACGGGCAATCATCAGCACCCGCCACCCAGACAAAATGGGCCGAGCTTCGGCTCAGCCCGTTTGCTATAAGGCGTCATCACACCACCCGATACTCTCCCCGCCCCACAAACTCCACATACCCCATATCCCGCAACACCTGCAACTGCTGTCGTATCTTGTCCCGCACATGGCTGTTCTGCGGATAGGCCGCATGCATCTCCTGCTCAAACGCATAGATGTCCGCGAGTTTGAACTCTGCCCGCCCAATCTTTCGCACCGCCGATAGAACAAGTGCCGCCCATCCGCGTTGTGTAGGTTTCAATTCAGCAAAGTGTGACGAGTGCCGAAAGAGCGCACGTGCCTCTGTGCGGCTGCACTCAACACCATTGCGAATCAGGGAAATTCGTCCGTCTACAGGGATGCGGTCAATCCGCAGATTGCAGCCTATCCATCCGGCGCGTCGCGCGTTTGGGCTGAGTGGTGCACGCTGTTCAATGACGGCAGGTGTCAGAAAGACGGCGTGCAGCGCCAGCAGGTCGCGAATCGCCCAATCTCTGCCGTAACGCAGCAGCATCAGTGTTGGAGCCTCGGCGGCGGCAATCCGCCGCATCATGGTTTGATAAGCGCCATCCACAACGCGCCGTCCCAGTGCAGAGAGCGACGACTTCAGTTCATAGGGGGAATCGCAACCCGGACAAACGTAATCCCGCGCTGGTGTGTTCGCCCTGGTCTGCTCCAGTCGCTCGGAGCCGCAGGCCAGGCAGTACGCATATCCGGCGAACCATCTCTCGGTAATCAATCCGGCCCGATTTGAACCGCCGTGCAAATGCGCCGCTACTTCGGGATTGCATTTCAATTCCATTGATCGTAAAAGTGTACGCGGAGTCAGATCGCCAGAGAAATATTTGAGTGAGCGCAATTCATGTCAGCCCCAATCACAGCGAAGCAGCTAATCCGTCACCTCTCGCCCTACGACATGAGCCGTGTGACCTTCCAGATGGCCGACGGCCTTCCAATCGTCGCAGCGTACATCGACACCGACGAAACAGGCGGTGCCGTCATTACGCTCTCCGACCAGTTGAACGAGGAGCAGATATTCCAGCTTCCTCGCAGGTAGAGCCGCCGGAAATCACCAATCAGCCCAAATCCGCCCAACTCCCTCAGCGGGGGAGCCGGGCCGGGTATAGCTTGAAGCATTGGCAGGGGGGCCGAGGTATAGCTTTCAGCAAACTCCGCACCCGTCCCAAAATGGGAAAACCAACCAATAGTGGTAAATATTGACCACTATTTCTCCGTTTCCCCCGCTCCACACCCCATCCCAGCCATGCACTTCACCACAAGATCACCACGATTCATCCACATCAACTCCACCAATACTCCATCCAAATCCATCGCTTCACCGCCAATTTGCCGCGCGCTTGCCGCGCCATTTTGCGGCGTTTCCACCCTCCCCCGCGCTCTGCTATCCTTGTTCCACGCAACGCGCCTGAAATCCCATGATCTACCTGATTTTTATCCTCTACAGCCTCGGTGCCGGACTCCTCCAGAGCGCCTACCTCCGCGCCGGCAAGGGCGTCGTTCACTCCCGCCGTCGCATCACCTACTCCATCCTCGCCGCCCTCGCCACCATCCTCCAGGTCCTCGCCGCGCTCATCATCATCCAGCCCGCCGTCCTCGGCGCAATCCTTGTCGTTCCAATCTTTTACGTCGTCCACCGCTCGGTCATGCACATCAGCCTGCGCCTCCGTTACACCTTCCGCATCGGCCTCGCGCTCGTCCTCCTCACCGCCGCTCCGCTCATCCAGTTCTCCCGTCCGTTGCTGAAGTTGCCCGCCACTTCCCCCGCAGAACCCGTTCAACCCGTGGACTCAGACCAGTAGTTTCTTCGAGGTTCCCCATGCGCCGCATCCTCCTCATCGCCGCGATTTTACTGCTCATTCTCGCCTTCGCCGCGCACCGCATGCGCCCGCCCTCAGCACCGCAAACGATCCCTGTAACCACGCCGCCGCCCGCCGCCGCAGCCATCTACAACGAATCCGCCGACGCCCACCACGACGTCGCCGCCGCGCTGGCCGCGGCCCGCGCCACGCACCGCTACGTCCTGCTCGACTTCGGCGCCAACTGGTGTGGCGACTGCACCGCCCTCGACCTCTACATGCACGACCCCGCCAACGCCGTGCTGCTCAGCCGCGGATTCGTGCCCGTGCACATCAACGTCTGCCGCTTCGACTGCAATCAGGACCTCGCCGCACAGTACGGCGTGCCGCTCAAGAAGGGCATCCCAGCCCTCTCCGTCGTGGCTTCAGACGGCCGCATCGTCTTCGCCCAATCGGTCGGTGAGTTCAGCAACATGCGCCATCTGACGCCCGCCGCGCTCACCACATTCTTGCGCCAATGGAGCCCGCCCGCGCGCCAGCTTTCGCCGCGCTAGGGCAGGGAACCCACGCCCGCGCCCCCAGCCCCTAGGTTATTCTGAATCAACATGTTGCGTCACCTCATCCGCGCCGTCCGCTCCGCCGCCGACCACGACGGCTTCTATCTCGCCCAGGCCACCGCCTACTCCGCCATCTTCGCCTTCTTCCCCGCGCTCATCGTGCTGGCCGCCCTCATGCGCCAGATTCCAGACAGCTTAGCCCTCCGGTTGGAGTCCAGCCAGCTCTTCACGCGCATCCTGCCCCCCAACGCCCTCCCCCTGTTGGACGGCTACTTCACCGCCCACAGCCGCCACATCCACGCGCCGCACGCCCTGCTCTCCACAGCCATCGTCAGCCTGCTGGGCGGCGCTGGCGTCATCTCCACGCTCATGGAAGCCTTTCGCCGCGCCTACAACCGCCCCAAGGCGTTCTGGAGCTCCTGGCGCAAGCGCATCGTCTCCACGCTGCTGGTACCGCTCTCCCTCGTGCCGCTGGCCGTCGTCAGCGCCCTGCTCATCGGTGGACACCTCATCACCCTCTGGCTGCGCGCCTGGCTGGTGCCCGACCTTCGCATGTTGCTTATTCCGTTGCTCATCGTCCTGCGCTGGGCCGTGGCCGTTGCGGGCAGCATCGGCGTGATTGCCGTCATTTACCGCTTCGGCTCGCCTGTACGCCATCCCATCGGCCGCGCCGTCCCCGGCGCCGTCCTCGCCACCGCCCTCTGGTTCCCCGCCACCCTGGCCTTTGGCTGGTACGTCACCCGATTTACCGATTACAGCCGCGTCTACGGCCCTCTCGGTGCGGGTGTCGCGCTGCTCATCTGGCTCTATCTGATTGCGCTCAGTGTGATTGTCGGCGCCGAGTACAACGCGCAGCGTCACCCTGCGCGCTAAACACCTGTCATTGCAAGGTTTTCACTCACTTTCATCTTTCCTCACGCCGATAAAGGTAAAATAGAAACAGAACGGCCTTGCGCCGACACATTTCCCCCATTAAGGAACAGCCGACCGCATGAGTTCTGCCAATATCGCCATCCACGCTGCCACGCCGGCCATCCGCCGCGCCAAGATTGTCGGCACTCTCGGCCCCTCCTGCAACTCCGAGGAGGGTATCCTCGCCTTGGCTCAGGCCGGCATGGATGTCGTACGCCTGAACTTCTCCCACGGCTCGCATCAGGGCAAGGCCGACCTCATCGCTATGGTGCGCAAGGTCGCCGCAGACATCGGCCGTCCGCTATGCATTCTGGCGGATCTGCAGGGCCCCAAGATTCGCACCGGCAAGCTCAAGGGCGGCAAGCCCGTCCAGCTCAAGACCGGCGCCAAGGTCACCATCTCCCCCAGCGTCACCGAGGGCACGGTCGAGCGCCTGGGCACCGGCTTCGCCACGCTGGCGGAGAACGTCGAGCCCGGCTCGCGCATCCTGCTCAGCGACGGCCTCATCGAGCTTTCGGTTCTTTCCATCAAGGGCGACGCGGTCGAGTGCACCGTCGTGAACGGTGGACTGCTGGGCGAAAACAAGGGCATCAACCTGCCCGGAATCGCCGTCAACGTACCCTCGCTCACAGACAAGGACGAGGAAGATCTCGAGTTCGCGCTAGAGGCCGGGGTGGACGCCATTGCGCTCAGCTTTGTTCGTACCGCCGCCGACGTGCTCAACGTCAAGCAGCGCATCCACGCCCTCAACTCCGACGCCTGGCTCATCGCCAAGCTGGAGAAGCCTCAGGCCATCGAGAACCTCGAAAGCATCCTCGAAGCCGCCGATGGAGTCATGGTGGCCCGCGGCGATCTCGGCGTCGAACTGCCACCGGAGAAGGTCCCCGCCATCCAGAAGCATGTCATCCGTCGCGCCGCCGAGCACCGCAAGCCGGTCATCACTGCCACGCAGATGCTGGAGTCCATGATTGACAATCCGCGGCCCACGCGCGCCGAGGCCTCCGACGTGGCCAACGCCATCTACGACGGCACCGACGCTGTCATGCTGAGCGGCGAGACCGCCGTGGGCAAGTACCCGGTTGAGGCCGTCTCCATGATGGCCAGCATCATTGCAGAGACCGAGTCCCACATTCTGGCCGAACGCGGCCAGCACACCCTCGGTGTCCGCGTCTCGCGCCTTTCCATTGCCGAGACCATCTGCGAGTGTATGGCCCACTCCGCCGAGCACCTCCGTCTGGCCGCCATTGCGCTGTTCACCGAGAGCGGCAACACCGCCCGCCTCATCTCCAAGTACCGCCCCGCCGCAACGGTTTACGCGCTCAGCGCGCTGCCTCAGGTCGTCAACCGCGCCGCCATGCTCTGGGGTGTACAGCCCATCCTCTGCCGCCGCTTCACCAACACCGACATGCTGGTGGATATGGCCGAAGAGATTCTGCTCAACCGCGGCTCGGTCAAGACCCGTCAGGTCATGGGCATCGTCGGCGGCACGCGCACCCTCTCCGGTGCCACCAACTTCATGCGCCTGCACATGGTCGGCGACCGCACGGCCGGAGATACCTCCGCCAACATCTAAACCACCTTTTACATCCACCTGCGCCGCGGCCAATGCTGCGGCGCGCGGTATTTCGGCCACTTTTTCCGCCATCCCGCACGCCACCAAACCGCCTACAATCAAGCCCATGGGCCGCATCCGAGTACTCTCCGATCAGGTAGCCAACCAGATTGCAGCAGGCGAGGTCGTCGAGCGTCCAGCTTCGGTCGTCAAGGAGCTGCTGGAGAACGCGCTCGACGCCGGAGCCACCCGCATCCGCATCGAAATCGAAGGCGGAGGCCGCAAGCTCATTCGCGTCAGCGACGACGGCTGCGGCATGGGCCGCGACGACGCTCTGCTCGCCTTCGAGCGCCACGCCACCAGCAAGGTCCGCACCAGCGACGACCTGCTCTGCATCGATACCCTCGGGTTCCGCGGTGAGGCGCTGCCCTCTATCGCCTCCGTTTGCCGCCTCAGGCTGCAAACACGACAGCCCGAGGACGCCGCCGGAACCGAAATCGAAATTGCCGGCGGCAAGGTGCTGCGCGTGGCCGACTGCGGCGCGCCCCCCGGAACCACCATCACCCTCCGCGACCTCTTCTTCAACACTCCCGCCCGCCGCAAGTTCCTGCGCTCCGAGTCCACCGAGCTCGCCCACGTCGCCGCGCTCGTCACCCACTACGCCCTCGCGCATCCCGACAAGCACTTTGAGCTGCACTCGGCCACGAATGCGCTGCTCACCGCGCCGCCCGTTGCCACCGTCGGCGACCGCATCTTTCAGATCTTCGGCAAGGAGGTCTTCCAGCAGATGATTCCCGTCGCCGCGGAGACGGACTTTGCTCACACTGGCATCCCCGACCCGCCGCCCTGGCGTCGCGATGCCGATTGGACGCCGCCCGAACCCGGCGCACTGCGTCTCACCGGTTTCGTCTCCAAGCCCGAACTGCAAAAGCTCAACCGCAATTCCATGCACGTCTTCGTCAATCATCGTCTGGTGCGCGACAAACAGGTGATGCATGCGCTCTCCGAGGCCTATCGCAACATCCTGCCGCCCACCAGCTACCCCGTCGTGCTGCTCTTTTTGGAGATGCCGCCGCAGGAGGTGGACGTCAACGTCCATCCAGCCAAGACCGAGGTCCGCTTCCGCCAGCCCGGCTTCATCCACGACTTCCTGCGCGATGCCGTACGCGCGGCGCTCACCAAGGCCCGCCCCGCCGCCAGCTTCGCCACAGCGCTCCATGGCCACGCCTCCGCCGGCAGTTCGCTGGTCCTCGATGTCAGCCCGCTGCCCGGCCCGGATTTGCCTCCTGCGGAAGATATCCCGCAATCCGAGCCCGCACCCGCCGCATCCGACGCCGAACCCTTCCATCTCACCGAGCGTCCGCTCCCGCCCGTGCCGGGTCGCCTCGAGTTCACCGGCAACGACATCCCCGTCACCGCCACCTTCTCGCCGCAGCGCGCGCCGCAAACCTTCCCCACGCTTGCCGTGCCGCTCGCCAACGAGCCCGCGCCAGCATCGCATGCCGCCGCCTTCCTCCCCGCCGAAGCCTCCATCCCCGAGCAGGCGCCCACGCTTGATTCCATTGCCAATCTGCGTCCGCTCGGCCAGCTCCGCAACTCCTTCATCCTCGCCGTCAACGACGAGGGTCTCTGGATTATTGACCAGCACGTCGCCCACGAACGCATCCTTTTCGAAAAGATTCTGCGTGAACGCCAGGTTGAGCGCATCGAGCGCCAGCGCCTCATCATGCCGCTGCTGGTCGAGCTCACCCCGGAACAGATGGTCTCCTTTGCGGTCATCGCAGAGGAGTTGGAGCGCAACGGCTTCGAGGTCGCGCCCTTCGGCCCTCGCACGCTCTCCATCTCGGCCGTCCCACTGGGCCTGGAGGGCAGGGAACTGGAGCAGATGCTCGAGGAGGTGCTCAGCGTCCCCGAGCGCCGCCTGCAGGCGGAGAACAATGAGATGCGCCGCGCCCGCATCGCCGCCTCCCTGGCCTGCCACGCCGCCATCAAGGTCAATATGCCGCTGGACGACGCCAAGATGCGCTGGCTGCTCGACGAACTGTCCAAAACCGAGCATCCCACCGGCTGCCCCCATGGCCGACCCATCGTATTGCGGTATTCTGTAAGAGAGATAGAACGCGCCTTCCACCGCATCTAGACGGTCGCGCATCCCTATCGTCCCCCTCCCGGCAACCAGAAAGGCCATTGTGAGCGAGAAGATTCAATTTACCCTGCCGCAGCTCGTCGCGGCCCGCGCCGCCCTTTGGCACACTACGGGCGAACCGCTCGCCACGCTCGATGCCGCCACTGAGTGGATTCAGCGCTTGGGACTCGTCCCTTACGCGCCGCGTCCGCTACAGTTTCCCGCGCCTGCGCCCAGTTTGGCCGAGGCCGCGCTCGGCTCGCCCACTCTGGAAGTGAGCCTCGCACAGCTCGCTCCTGCCCATGAGCTGCTGGAGCGTCTTGTCGCCTCCGGCGCTGCCATACCGCTTAACCTCACCGGCACGCTCGGCGAGACGCCGGACTTCCTGGTTAGCCCGCAGGCCCTTCCCTTTGTCTTTACCCTGCGCGGCGACAAGAACTGGAAGCAGGTTCCCGCCGCCACCGGCTCAACCACCGTCTCTCCCTTGGCCGTTGCACTCCACAAGGTTCTCGTCGAGCAAGGCCCGCTTCCCATACTCGATCTTGTCCTGCACGCCGGACGCGAGGTCACCGAGGCCGCTGTACTGCGCGCCCTTGGCGAACTCTGGTCGCAGCTTCGCGTCCTGCCCCGACCGCAGCAGGGCGCTCCCACGCTCTGGGAGCTCACTAGCGCGCGCTACACCCGCCAGATGAAGGCCGGCTCCAACGCCGGCGTGCCCACCGCTCTCTCTGCGCTCCTCTCGCTCTATCTCGGCGCGGTCATTGCAGCCACCACCGAGGAGATTGAAGTCTTCCTCTCGCCGCTCGCTGCACGCAGCCGCATCCGCGATGTCGTTCACGTCCTGCTCACCGCCGGCCAGTTCGAGGAGAACGTATTCGACGGCAAGACCCTCCTTCATCTCAGCGGCACTCATCCGCACTTCGAGCCTATCGCCGTGCCCGAGCCGGTCGCACTCGAGGCCTCAGCCGAGCCGGCCTCCGAATTCATTGCGCCCTCGCCTCGCATCCACAGCTTCAAGCGCGAAGGCGGCATGCGCCCACCAGCTCGCCGCGCTGCCGCCTTCACACGTCCGTGGGAGGAGGAGCGCGCCAGCCGTCCGCCTCGTAGCGACGAGCGTCCGTCGCGCGGCGATGCACGCCCTGCAAGCCGAGAAGCCTGGAAGCCTCGCCGCGAAGGCGCATTCGAAAGGCCCGCTCGTCCCTACAAGAAGCGCTTCGATGGCTCTAGCACTGCGCCAAACGCAGGGGAACGCAAGCCTTATGCCAAGAAGTTCGGCGACAAGCCATTCGGTGACCGCAAGCCGTATGCGAAGAAGTTCGGCGACAAGCCATTCGGTGCAAAAAACTTCGGCGACAAGACGCCGTACGCCAAGAAGGTTGGCGACAAGCCCTTCGGCGAACGTAAGCCTTACGTCAGAAAAACTGGCGACAAGCCCTACGGCACCAAGAGTTTTGTGGACAAGAAGCCCTTCGCTCGCAAGTTTGATAGCGCTGGAGCTGGCAGCGGCGAACGGAAACCCTACGCCAAGAAGTTCGGCGACAAACCCTTTGGTGAACGGAAGCCTTACGTCAAAAAGACCGGCGACAAACCCTACGGCGCAAAGAGTTTTGGCGACAAGAAACCCTACGCCCGTAAATTTGATGGCGGCGCAGGCAGTGGCGAACGCAAGCCCTATGCCAAGAAGTTCGGAGACAAGAAGCCTTACGTCCGCAAATTCGACCGCGAGGCTAGCGCAGGTACCGGCGAGCGCAAACCTTACGTCAAGAAGTTTGGCGACAAACCCTTTGGCGAACGCAAGCCTTACGTCAGAAAGACCGGCGACAAGTCCTACGGCGCCAAGAGCTTTGGCGACAAGAAACCGTACGCACGCAAGTTCGGCGATAAGCCCTTTGGCGCAAAGAAGTTTGGCGGCAAGAAACCATTTGCAGCAGGTAAGAAGTTCACGCCTCGCCCCGGCAAGCCCGGTTCGTCGAGCCGTCCGCGCAAGGAGGATGAGTCCGAGTGATGGCCGCGCCCGCCCAGCGCACACGCCCTGTTGTTGCCATCGACGGCCCTGCCGGAGCCGGCAAAAGCACTGTCGCGCAGCATCTAGCGCGCCGCTTTGGTCTGCTCAACCTCGAAACGGGCGCCATGTACCGCGCCTTCGCGCTCAAAGCGCAGCTTACCGGCACGCCTATGGACGACGAGCCCGCTCTAATGGCGCTCTCCGCCACATCAACCATTACGCTGGAGCCCACCGCCACAGGCAATCGTGTGCTGCTCGACGGCACCGATGTAACCGCCCGCATCCGTGAAGCCGACATCACCGCCGCGGCTAGCCGCGTCTCCATGCATCCGTCCGTGCGCGTTTGGATGGTGGACCAGCAGCGTGCGCTCGGCAGAGAGGGTGGTGTTGTCATGGAGGGCCGCGACATCGGAACCGTCGTTTTCCCTGATGCCGAAGTGAAGATTTTTCTCGATGCCGACGCTGAGGTGCGCGGCAACCGCCGCTTCCTGCAGGGAGCCCCCCCATCGGCCTCACCGGAGTCCGTGCTGCGCGAGCTGCGCGAGCGCGATACCCGCGACCGCAGTCGTGTCGAGTCGCCCCTGTGTGCGGCCGCAGACGCCATCCACATCGACTCCACCGCGCTCACCCTCAATCAGGTCCTCGCCCGCGCCGAGCAGATTGTCCGTGAGCGCTCCGGCCTTAAGTAGTCGCCGACCGGCAACGAAAAACGCCGCCCCTCAGGGCGGCGTTTCTGATTCAGCAATCCTGCGGCTCTACCATGTTCCGCCCGTGTTCAGAAACTCGTTGGACACGGGGTTCTCGAACACCGAGTAATCGCGCGTCACCACGGTCAGCCCGCTGGGTGAAACAAAGTAGTTTTTCTTATCCTCGGCCGGATCATAGCCGATCACGGTCCCGTCCGGAACCTGCACATCGCGGTCGATGATGGCGTGCCGTATGCGGCAGTGCCGTCCGACGTTGACGTGCGAGAAGATGATGCTCGCGTCCACGTCGGCGTACGAGTTCACGCGCACGTCGTGCGAGAGCACACTGTTGCGTACCACCGATCCGGAGACGATGCAGCCGGAGGCGAGGATGGAGTTGATGGCCATGCCCGTGCGCCCTGGCTCGCCAAAGACGAACTTCGCCGGCGGATACTGCAACGCGCGCGTCCGCATCGGCCAACTCTTGTCGTACAGGTTGAAGATTGGCGTCACAGAGCTCAAATCCATATTGGCCTCGTAGTAGGCCTCCAGCGTACCCACATCGCGCCAGTACAGCGAGTGCTGCTTGTTCTCGTCCACAAAGTTGTATGTCTGCATCTTGAAGCGGCCCAGCAGCCCGGGCAGGATGTCGTGCCCAAAGTCGTGCTTCGACTCTGGGTTCTCCGCATCCTTAATTAATTCCGGCAGCAGCACGTCGGTGTTGAACAGATAGATGCCCATGCTGGCGTCCACCATATCCGGATTGTAGGGAGAACGAATCTTGGTCTGCTTCGGCTTCTCTTCAAAGCCGATGACCTCGCCCGTCTTGCCTACTTCGACCACCCCAAAGCGCGACACCTCGTCCGGCCCGATGGGCAGCGTCGCCAGCGTCACATCGGCGTTAGTGCGCAGATGCTCCTCCAGCATCAACCCATAGTTCATCTTGTAGATGTGGTCGCCGGAGAGGATGAGCACATGCTTCGGCTCCTCCGACCCGATGCTGTAGATGTTCTGGTACACCGCGTCCGCGGTGCCCATGTACCAGTTCGAGCTGACGCGCTGCATGGGCGGCAGAATCTCGATGAACTCGCCCAGTTCGCCCGCCACCACCGAGCCCCAGCCTTCGCGGATGTGCCGGTTCAGGCTCAGCGCCTTGTACTGCGTCAGAATGTAAACGTGCCGTAGATTCGAGTTGATGCAGTTCGAAAGCGTGATGTCGATGATGCGGTACTGTCCGCCGAACGGCACGGCCGGCTTGGCACGGTCGCGGGTCAGGGGAAATAGTCTTTCGCCGGCACCTCCTGCCAGCAGCACTCCCAAAGTATCTTTCATTGCCTTCTGGTTCCTTCCCATCGTTACGGCGCGGGGCCACCGTCTTCTTCTGCGAACAATATACCCTCAGGGCCTTCCAAGTCGAGGAAGGGGGCATTAAATACTTTGGGCGGGGGCCTCTTGCTGCCACCCCCGCCCGGTTCTCGTTCCGTTGCAGCTTGCAACTATCCCGCCTGGGCCGGTGGTATTGCCCCCGTCTCCACGGGCAGGGCAATGCGCAGCGACTTCAGGAAGTTGATGTCCCCGGGCGTAAAGGCCTCGCCCATCTCCTCGTCCGCCTCCACAATCTTCTCCTCGTCTTCCATCTGGTTCAGTCCGATCGTGGCCTCCAGCATCAACAGCACGTCAAAGCCCTGCTCGCGCAGTTGCTGCACTACGCCGGAGACGTCCTCCGAACCGGACACCGTGTTGTGGATGGCCTGGCCTAGTTGCCGTATGAGTCGTTTCACCTCTGTGTTCATTCTGCCCTCCCATCGGCGCACTCGGCGTGCAGCGTGTTTACAAGCTAATCAACCTCAACCGTGTGCGCAATGTGAATATCTCGTCAGCGGGGGAGGCAACCAGCTTGGTTCCCCCCGCTGTAACCGGTTGTGCGCTCGTCTCCTGAATCACTTGCACCATCACGCTTGCTTGCGCCCATCCAATAGATTTATCGGCCGTATGTCGGACAACTTCTCCGCTGCCGCAGTTGTACACTGAGCCCATGGACTCCGTTCGCTTCGGGCGTGCGCTGGGCAAGACCACCCGCGGGCTCTTCGAGGCCGCCACCGCCGCCACCGCGCCTAATCCCAACCCCTCGCCCAAGCCATCCGCTGCGCCGCCGTCCCCAGCGCTGCGCACCGTTCCCGCTCCTGCGCAGACCGCCGCCACCGTGAAGAACCAGGCCCAGGCCGTCACTGCCAACGCCGGCCGACTCGGCCGCTCGCTCTTCGCGCCCTTCGCCCGCGCCGGCCGCGCCCTCTGGCTGGAGGTCACCGGAACCTTCTTCGCGCTCTTCGCCACCTACTTCATCAGCGCTGCATGGAAGTTCCACGACTCAATCCGCCCGACTGCGACGAACGCAGCCGCGCACAACCACTTCCTGGGGGCGGCGGCCACAGCCCTTGTCTTTCTCTACTTCACCGTGAGTTCGTTTGTGCGCGCCCGCCGCATCAGCCGCGCGCCCCGCTAAACCTGTTCAGGCTTCCAGCGCAGAACCGGCTTGCGCGCCGCCGCCGTCTCATCCAGCCGCTGCAGCCGCGTCGTGTGCGGAGCCGTGCGCACCATCTCCGGGTCCAGCTCAATCTCGCGCGCAATCGCCTGCATCGCCTCCACAAACAAATCCAGCTCCGCCTTCGACTCGCTCTCCGTTGGCTCCATCATCATCGCCCCGGGAACAATCATCGGGAAGCTCACCGTATAGGGATGGAACCCGTAGTCAATCAGCCGCTTGGCCATGTCGCCGGTCTTCACCCCCAGCCGAGCCTGCGCCCGGTCGCTGAACACCACCTCGTGCAGCGTGCGCGTGGGGAAGGGAAGCTCGAACGTACCCTCCAGCCGCGCCCGCAGATAGTTGGCGTTCAGCACCGCGTCCTCGGTCGTCTGCCGCAGTCCGTCCGGCCCGTTGGCCAGGATGTACGCCAGCGCCCGCACGAACATGCCGAAGTTCCCGTACCAAGCCCGCACGCGCCCCACGCTCTGCGGACGGTCAAAGTCGAGCGCAAGTTTTCCGCCCGCCGTCTCCCGCACCACCGGTACCGGCAGATACGGTTCCAGCAGCTTCTTGCACGCCACCGGCCCCGATCCCGGCCCGCCGCCGCCGTGCGGAGTGCTGAACGTCTTGTGCAGGTTCAGGTGCATCACGTCCACGCCGAAGTCTCCCGGACGCGTCTTGCCGCACAGCGCGTTCATGTTCGCGCCGTCCATATACAGCAGCGCGCCTTTGGCGTGTAGGATGTCAGCAATCTTGTGAATCTCAGGCTCGAACACACCGATGGTCGATGGATTAGTCAGCATCAGCGCCGCCGTTTCGCCGTCCACCATCTTTTCGAGTTCGGCGATGTCCACCATCCCCTGTGCGTTAGACTTCAGATTCGCAATCTCGTAGCCGCACATCGCCGCCGTCGCCGGGTTCGTCCCGTGCGCGGAGTCTGGTATTAGCACCCGCCGCCGCGCGTTCCCCTGCGCCGCATGGTGCGCCTGCACCAGCAGCAGCCCGGTGAACTCCCCATGCGCTCCCGCCGCCGGTTGCAATGTGATGGCGTCCATCCCGGTGATTTCGATAAGGCAATCGCTCAGCGACTTCATCACCGCCAGCGCGCCCTGCGACAGCGCCTCCGGCTGGTACGGATGCGCCTCCGCCAATCCCTCCAGCCGCGCCACCGCCTCATTCACCCGCGGGTTGTACTTCATCGTGCAACTGCCCAGCGGATACATCCCCAGATCAATCGCGTAGTTCCACGTGCTCAGCCGTGTAAAGTGCCGCACAATCTCGATCTCGCTCAACTCCGGCAGCGCGCCTACGTCCGCGCGTGCGCTCGCGCCCAGCAGCTTCGCCGCATCCACCGCCGGAACATCCAGCTTCGGCAGCCGGTACCCGCGCTTGCCGCGCGCGCTCTGCTCAAACAGCAGCGGCTCATTCTGGTTGACGTGCGTTGTCGCCTTGCGCCCCGCCATCACCGCACCTCCGCAAACGCCGCTGCCGCCGCGTCAATCTCCGCCCGCGTCGTCGTCTCCGTGCAGCACCACAGCGTAGCGTTCGCGCCCAGTTCCGGATACCACTTGCCAATAGCCAGCCCGCCGATAATCTTCTTCTCCAGCAGCGCCGCTAGCGTCTTCTCCGCGCCCTTCGGCAGATCCAGCACAAACTCGTTGAAGCGCGGTGCCCCGGCGAACTTCACCTTCGCTCCTGCCTTCGTAAACGCTCCAGCCGCATACGCCGTCTTGGCCAGATTCTGCTCGGCCAACTCTTTGATGCCCTCGCGACCGTACACGCTCAGAAATATCGTCGCCATCAGCGCCACCAGCGCCTGATTGGTGCAGATGTTCGACGTCGCCTTCTCGCGCCTTATGTGCTGCTCGCGCGTGCTCAGAGTCAACACAAACCCGCGCGTCTCCTTGCGGTCCACCGTCTGTCCCACCAGACGCCCGGGCATCTGCCGCAGAAAGCGCTCGTGGCACGCAATCACCCCGCAGTACGGCCCACCGAATCCCAGCGGCACTCCGAAGCTCTGCGCCTCCAGCGCCACAATGTCCGCCTCAGCCGGCGGCCGCACAACGCCGAGCGACACCGCCTCCGCCACGCTTACCACCAGGAGCGCCCCACGCTGGTGCGCGAGCTCCGCAATTGCCGCCACGTCCTCAATCGTCCCGAAGAAGTTCGGCGACTGCACCAGCACGCACGCCGTCTCATCCGTGATGGCCGCCTCGAGCGCCGCCATGTCCACGCGCCCATCTGTCGCGTACCCGCACTCTGCAAGCTGTATCCCCTGATGCTGCAGAGCGGTCGTCACCACCTGTCGATACTCCGGATGCACCGTGCGCGCCACCACTGCGCCACTGCGTCCAGTTACGCGCACCGCCATCAAAATCGCCTCCGCCGCGCCCGTCGAGCCGTCGTACATGCTGGCGTTGGCAATCTCCATTCCGGTGAGTTCGCAGATCATCGTCTGGAACTCGAACATCGCCTGCAACGTGCCCTGCGCTATCTCCGGCTGGTAAGGCGTATAGCTGGTCAGGAACTCCCCGCGCTGGATCAGGCTGTCAATGATGACCGGCCGATAGTGCCGATACGCGCCCGCTCCCAGAAAGCTGCTGTACCCCGTCGCGTTCTGTTCCGCCCACCCACGGAACCGCGCCACAATCTCACTCTCGCCATGCTGCGCCGGAATGCACAAGTCCCGCGTCAGCCGGTACTCCTCCGGAATACTCGCGAACAGCTCCTCGACGCTATCAACGCCGATGGCCGCCAGCATCGCCGCACGGTCTTCCGCAGATTTTGGCAGATAGCGCATCGCGGCTAGTGGCCCGTCTCCTCGCGCACATACTTTTCGTAGTCAGCGGCGGATAACAACTTCGATTTTTCGTCCACCGCCGTCAGCGCAATCTTCAACATCCATGTGTGGTTGGCGTCTGCGTTGATCTTCTCCGGCGCGTTGGCCAACTCCTCGTTCGCCGCCGTCACCGTGCCGCTCATCGGCGCATACAGGTCGCTCACCGCCTTCACGCTCTCCACGCTGCCGAACACCGCGCCCGCAATCAGCGTCGCGCCCACCTTCGGCAGATCCACAAACACAATGTCGCCCAGCGACCCCTGCGCGTAGTCGGTGATGCCCACCGTCGCCGCCGCGCCCTCAATCAATATCCACTCATGTTCCTTGGTGTACAGATACTCAACCGGATACGCCATGCGTTCTCTCCGCTACTGCTGGGGTTGTCTCTATTTTAGAGTCCGCCACGCCGTCCCATTCGGTGCAAAACGCGTCTCCGCACATGCCAGCCGTGGGTTCTAACGCTGCCGCTTGTAGAACGGCGTTGTCACCACCACAGCCTTCACCTTCTGCCCGCGAATCTCCACCGCCAGCTCCGTCCCCAGCTCCACCATCTCCATTGGCACAAACGCCAGCGCGATGTTCTTCTTCAAAAACGGCGCCGGAGACCCGCTCGTCACCGCGCCCACCACCCGCCCGTCGGCCGCGCTCACCGGATACCCGTCGCGCGCAATCCCGCGCTCCACTACCTCCAGCCCCACCAGACGCCGCTTCGGTCCGCCCGCCACCTGCACCGCCAGCAACGCGTCCTTGCCGATAAAGTCGCTCTTCTCCAGCTTGGCGTACCGCCCCAGATTGGCCTCCAGCACGTTGATGCTCTCCGATATCTCGTGCCCATAAAGCGCCATCGCAGACTCCAGCCGCAGCGTGTTCCGCGCCCCCAGTCCGCACGGCACCGCGCCAAACTCCGCCCCGGCCGCCAGCACCTCGCCCCACACCCGCTCGCTCGTCTCCACGTCCGACGGCACATACACCTCGAAGCCGTCCTCCCCCGTGTACCCCGTGCGCGCAATCAACACATTGCGCAGCCCGCACAGCTCGCCCCACGTGAACCAGTAGTTCTTGATTGCTCCCAAATCCACCGGCGTCAGCTTCTGCACCACCGCGGCCGCCTTCGGCCCCTGGATGGCAATCTGTGTGTAGTAGTCCGAGTAGTCGTTGATGTGCACGCCCGGCATCGCGCCTACCGCCTGCCGAACCCACTGCACATCCTTCTCCCGCGTTCCAGCGTTGATGACCAGCAGGTAGTCGTTCTCGCTCAGCTTGTGAACCACCACGTCGTCCACAAACGTGCCGTTCGGGTACAGCATCGCCGAGTACTGCGCTTGCCCTACCGCCAGCCGCGCCGCATCGTTCATGCACAGTCGGTTCACCGCCGCCAGCGACCCCGGCCCGCGGAACTGTATGCACCCCATATGCGACACATCGAACACCCCCACGCCCGTGCGCACCGCCATGTGCTCGCAGATGAGCCCGCCGTACTCCACCGGCATATCCCACCCGCCAAAGTCCACCATCTTGGCCTTCAGTGCGCGGTGTGCTGCATTCAGCGGCGTCTTGCGCAGCGTCTTCGTTTGTGGGGTGGCTTCACTCAATGCGGGGTTCCTGTAGTTACCGTAGCAGCGCCGCCGTTGTGGGTGCAACGAAAGGGCAGGGAACACCAGCAGAAGCGCCCCGCACTGTAATAAATAACTCTGGCCGCGCCCGTAGCTCAGATGGATAGAGCGGCAGCCTCCGAAGCCATCTGCCACCTAAAGAATCAATAAGTTAACGCAGTCCTGACACCCCAAGAAGTAGGTGGAAATAGGGGGCGTATGGGGATTTATTGAGTCTAGGATAGCCTTCTCTATACCAGTTAAGCCCAGCGCAGAGTCTGCCACTTTCTAGCGTGTATTCAGAGACAGCTACATCACAGCGCAGTTCGTAGGTGTCGTACAGTAGGACAAGAATTAAGGGGCCTACGGGCTGTATGCCTACCCTAATTAATCTACGGCGGGAATCGCACGAAGGGGTAAGGAGTGGGGGAACTTCAGAATTGCCGACAATACACCAACCACCCTACAAACTTGTCAATCAGTGTACTGCCCGAACTACTGAACATAATTGGCTATTAGAGTAGTGAACCTACCTCTAAGTTCAGATAGAAACCCTCTGGGGTGTGGGGTGAAGAAATGAACGTAGCGATTCACTACTCCCCAAGCCCCAAGTATTTGCGATATGTGTCTCCGGCGCTGGCGGCCGGTAGCCCAGCGACGAGAGTGTGGTCTGCTCGGTCTATTCTGAACCAGACGAATGAGAGAGACTGGTCTTAAAGGGCTTGGTAGACCAGTGTAGCGGCTTTGCTTTATGAGCAAACTACTTCTTGATGTGTCTGCGGCTCCGAAACACAGCCAGACCGGCTCCGAAAGATCCGAAAAGGACAAGAACAGCAGTTGGACTCTCTGGAGAATCGCCGCAACCACTCTGGGCATGGGCAATCGTAACCATTACTGCAACCATCATCAACAAGAACAGAGTCTGTTTCATCATGTTTCTCCAGTAGTGCAATTTGCAAATCATGTTACTTTTCATAACTATTGCATTCATACCACACACAATAAAGAAGACACCCTAGCTACTACTAATAACTGTGACCCACTACGCTGATGGTAACGGGAACAACCATTGACGACGTGCCATCGGTGAATGTCACGTTGACGTTGTATGTGCCGTAAGGTGCGGGGGTGACTACGCCACTGCCACAGCCGGAGATTCCTGCGAAGAGTACTAGAACACCAACAGTAGCCAATAGCCCACGCTGCCAGCAACTTGCTTTGCGGCTGCCAAAAACCAGCGCTAGGAATGCTCCGGGCAGCAACCAGGCGAAATACATCGTTTTTCCGTGACGTACTTGTGCGCTAAGCTGCTGGGTGGTGATTGTCACCGTTCCGTTCTGTGTTGAATTAGTGCCTGTAAATGTGTATGAAGCCGGCTGGTAGAGGCATCCGACATCGGGTGGCAGAGGCGCAGCGCACGAGACGGTAATGGTGCCTGAGTAGCCTCCTACACCAGTGATGGCGTAAGTAGCAATTCCATTTTGTCCCTGCGAAATGGCTATACCAGCCGATGATGTGAGGGTGGCATTAAAGGCTGGCGCAGTGACGACAACAGTAGTGGACGTTAGTGTGCTGGCGCTGACGTAGTTTGGGTCGCTGGCATAGGAGGCATTGAGCGAGTGCGAGCCTGCGGCCAGCGAGGAGGTAGTGTAGGTGGCCACACCGCTGGAGTTGACCGCGACCGAAGCAAGTGTTGTGCTCTTGCCGTCGAGGAAAGTGATGTTGCCTGTGAAGGGTCCGTTGCTGAGTGGTGAGGAGACGGTGGCCGTGAGAGTGATGCTCTGGTTGAGGTTGGGCGTGTAGTTGCTGGATGTCAGAGTGACGATTGTCTGTGCGACGCTAAACGCCGTACTGGTGCTGCTCTGCGTGAAGGCCGAGTTGGAACAGGAGGCTCCTGAGGTGGACCCGGCGTAGACCGTGCTGACGGTAGTGGACGGCGAGACGACATTGCTGGTGGTGATGGTGGCCGTGCCTAGCACGGGATCCAGGGTGGCTGGAATCGGCGTGCTGCTTCCGTTGACGTAGAAGTTGACCGTGCCGCAAGTGACAGGCAATGGCGGTATGCCCGCGGTCGTCAACGTGGCTACAAAAGTGGTGGGCTGACCAGCCACGATGGGCGAGGTGGTACTGGTGATGACGGTAGTGACGCCAGTGGCGCTCAGGCTGACGTACATCGTGTGCGTGGCATTGGTGGCGTTCAAAGAGTTGTCGGTGACAACGGCCGTCCCCGTGTTGGTGCCGCCGTTGGTGGGATAGCCGGCGAAGCCGAAGGAGCAGCTCTGTCCGGCGGAGAGACTGACGGCTGTGGTGATGGTCGAACTCTGCGGCGTGGTGGTGGATGTGGACGCGCACTCGGTGATGCCCGGTATCCCGGAGGGGCTGAGATATCCAAAGGAACTGGTGACGGAGTCCGACGTGATGGTGAGCGTGGAGCCGGGCGTACCAATGTTGGTGATTTCGAAGCCCTGAATGCCGCTGACGGAGCCCACTGTGGCAGCAGGCAGCAACAAAGGATAGGTGCTGGATGACGATGTGGCGAGATAGCGCACGCGGTTTGCGAGGTAGTCAGCGAAGTAAATGCCACCCGCACTATCCAAAGCTATCGGCCACGGGCCAAACAACTGGCCGATACCTGTCGGAACGGTGACACCCGTTGCAGCACCAGAGAAGTACTGCGCAGATCCGCTGGCATTGAAGGTGCTGCCAGCAGATGATGAGGGGAAGCCAGCGACAGTTGTGATGATGCCCGAGGCGGCGGAAATACGGCGAATGGTGAAGCCGAGGCGGTCGGCGCAGAGGATATCACCGGCCGCGTCGAGCGCAAGGCCGTAGATGCCGGCGAACTGCTGCGCAGTGGCGAGCACTCCGTCCACCGTACCGGCGCCGGAGCCTGTGGCTGCGCCGGCCGGACTGGCGGTACCGGTCTGGCCGGCGATGGTGTAAATGTAGCCTGGCTTAACAGCTGCCGCGTTGGCCACTGTTGTGGGATTCTCAAGGGCAATCAGGTTGGCCAGCGGGTTGGGATTGGCGGTGGTTCCGTTGTAAACGACGCGGATGCGCGATGTATTGGCCGAGTTGCCGTAGGACGTTGAGCCGTAGGTCTTGTCGCTAAAGTAGACGTTGTCGTAGGCGTCAACGCGTAAGCCATAGATGGTGAGCGCGCCAACCTGCGTGCTGGTGGCCAGATTGCCATCGCCGCTCTCGGTAGTGCCATAGCCGGCCACAGTATAGATATCGCCCATGACTGGCGTCGTGACAGTGGGGTTCTCAAGAGTGATGAGCTGGGCGGCGAGCGCTCCACCGTTGTAGATGACGCGGATGCGTCCACCAATGGTGATAGTCGCGCTAGGCGTGAAATTCATCATGAATATGTCGCCAGCGGCGTCGATAGTGGTGTCGTTGGAGCCGTATAGCTGGGCGGATGTAGCGAGTCCTCCGTCACCGGCGTAGCCGTTTGTGCCGGTGCCAGCAATGGTATAGATGAATCCCGGCGTGGGCATGGAGGTGGCAGTTGCGCAGGAGCCGCCGGATACGCCGAAGGTAGCGGGGTTCTCAATCTGGATGAGGCAGGCGATGTTGGCTCCGCCCTGATAGATGACACGCACGCGGTTGTTGATTTGGTCGCCGAGAAAGATATTGCCGGCGGCATCCACTTGAACGCCAGGCGCGCCAAGTTGGGCGTTGCTAGCCAGTTGGTTGTCGCCGTTGTAGGTGTTGGTGCCGCCCACGCCGGCCACCGTATAGAGGTCACCGGTGATGGGCTGTGATGTGGCACCGGCACAAGTGTTGGCGTTGGCGGCCAGACCGAAAGCTGTGGGATTTTCTGTGATGATGAGACATGCCAGCTGCGGATTAATTGTCTGGTAGGCGACGCGGACGAGGTCATGACCGTAGTCGGTAAGGAATACATTGTTCAGGCTGTCTACGGCGACGCCCTGAGGCTGGTAAATGATGGCGTTGCTGGGCGGGCTAAGGGAGATGCCGGTCTTGTAGGTGTAGGCGGTGGAGGAAGTAGTGCCTGAGGAACCGGCAAGTGTCGTCAGGTTGGTCGTGTCCAGATGAGATTGCGGGCCAGTGCCCAGACCGGTGAGGCCGAAACTGTATACCTGCCCGTTGAGCGTCACCGCCAAGGGCACTGAGCGTTGGCCAGCGTAGTAAGGCGTGAAGTTGATGGGAACTGTACACGTGGTTCCGGAGGAGACCGAGGTGACGCCGTTAGCGGTACAGCCCGTAATTGTTCCTACGGTGAACTCCACATGACTATTGGCCGAGGCGGGCGCGGTGATGGTGACGGGGCCGTTCTGGTTAATCTGCAATTGGACTGTGACCGATGAGCTTCCGCCCCCGACTGCCGCACTGGAGAAAGTGATGGGGCCAGACGCCGTTGGCGAAAGCTGCACGACCGGCGCGGTGACGGCGCGGGCGACAGAGGAGAGCGTCAGGATGGCGGTGAGGATGGCAAGGCAGCGACGGTTCAGCATGGTGTAACGTCCTTTTGTAGAAAAAATTATGGACATACATTCGCACATCTTGACCTGCAAGAAGCACGGGCCAAATCCCAGCGGCATGCACAGGAGATACAGTGCGACTCAGAAACAGAAAATACTCTCACACTTGTACTACCTGCAAGCAAAAAGCGTGTGCAGTTGATAATGTTTCGAGAAGCGTGTTGGCTGTCACATGCAGAGTGTGTCGTGCATCACATAAGAAAAGTTTAAGTGTCACGGAGTGCAGGTTTTTATTGCCTATTGCTTTCACTGGGTGTTAGCTTGTTCCTCGAAACAACTGGAATGTCGCCTGTAGTTGGCCGGACTTTGCCACATTTATTTTCTTGGGCAAAGCAAAGACATTTTGATCCGACCTGCGCTGCGAGTTAGCTGCACCAATACACAAGGAAGGCATCGAACACTCCATGACAAACGCAAAGCATTCACGCGTCGACCTCCGCACCCTGACTTTGTTGTTCGCCGCCTTGATGGTATTGGCATGGAGCATGACGGGACGAGCACAGTCGGCCGGCAAGCAGGCCGGCAGCGGGGCTCCTACTATCAACACTGAAGGCAGCACGCAGGGCGAGACAGTGAGCAAGTCTGATGTTATGAACTTGCCGAAGGATAGCAGCAACGCCGTCGATTTCTCGCTGAGTGTGGCCAATAGCAGCGATCAGCAGTCATCCGTTACGGGATCGAGCGTCACCGAGCAGCAGTCAACCGAACAGGCCTCTGCCATCAACGCCAGCGGCCATCGAGTGAACTCCAATTATTTCCTGCTGGACGGTGTGGAGAACAACGGACAACTGGCCGGATCAGTACGTCAGACACTACCGGCGGAGTCTGTCAGCCAGTATCAGGTTCTTATTGGCCAGAACGCGCCTGAGTATGGCACGGCCAGCGGCGCCATTACCAACATCCTCACCAAGAGCGGTTCAGACCAACTCAAGGGCGTGCTGTACTACTCAGCACGCAACGGCATCCTGAACGCCACTCCATACTGCTTTAATAATCCAGTCGGATGCCAGGGCAGCGATATCCATAACACCTTAGGCGGTACGCTGGGCGGACCGCTCTACAAGAAGAAGACCTTCTTTTTCGCCGCTGCAGAGTACACGGGCGATAACAGATACAACGTCAACCTCCTCCCCGCCCTTTTCACTGGCGCCCAAATCACTTCAATCAACACCGCGCTGCCTAAGCTGATCGGCAGTTCGGTTACGTCCCTCAACAGCACCGGCTTCATCCCCGTAGCGACCGCGCAGACGCTGGTCAGCCTCCGCCTAGACCACGCATTCAACAAGAGCAACACGTTGATGGTTCGCGTTCTGTACTCGCATACTGCCCATTCCAACGTCACCAGTGACTGCAACGTCAGGCTGTACAGCGATCTCAGCAACTGCGGCAAAGACCAAACGCGTGCCTCCAGTTATGTGGGTTCCTACACGCACGTTTTCTCGCCCACCCTGCTGAATGAGTTTCACATGCAGTACTCACCTGATCACACCACACAACAGCCGAACTCCACCGGGCCAACGGCCTATATTCTGGTCGTATCGGAATTAGGGCAGAACTACCAACTGCCTACCACTTTCGACGAGTCACACTACGGATGGAGCGATGCGCTGACCAAGACCAAGGGGAGGCACCTGTTCAAGTTCGGCGCCGACGTCCTGTGGCTCCGCATGTACAACTACGCCCCCATCCAGCAGCAGGGCAGGTGGGAGTTCAGCACCTACAGCGACTTTACAAGCGGCACGCCCTACAGGCTGGTTCAGGAGTTTGGCAGTTTCAACCTTCAGGAAGACGACACCGCAACCAGCTACTACGCGCAGGACACTTGGCGCGTGAAGCCGCGGCTGACCCTGAGTTATGGCCTTCGCTACGACGTGGACTACCAGCCGCAGGGCTACAACCAGAACCTGAGCGACCCCATCCAGGCGCCGCTACCCAAGGGCATTCCGAACCACTATCTAAATTTCGCTCCACGGGTGGGCGTGGCCTGGGCGGTGAACAGCAGCGGCAAGACCGTGATTCGAGCCGGCTACGGCCTCTTCTACGACAAGATACTGACCATCGCGTCCCGCAACATGCTACTGCCGCGTCAGGAACTCTACCAAAGTTCTTCAACGAATTATTTTGGCGGTAATCTTCCGTCCTGTGAAAATAGCGATTCATACAAGACCGGCACCTACCCGTCGGCGTACAGCTACCCTACTTCTCTGCCTGCCTCTGTGACTGGCGACACGTCCTGTGCGGCCACCCTCCCCAAGCCCTCCATTTATGAACTCCACAACTCACTGCCCACCCCCTCCGTACTGCAAGGCACGCTGAGCCTGGACCAGCAACTCAGCCAGAACTGGTCGCTGAATGTGAGCTATATGAACACAGCCGGACTGCATCGGTTGAAGGCAACGAACATCAACCTTCCGCCGCCAGTCATCCTAACGCCCGCCAACGCCTCCGGAAATCCTTATTGGCAGACACTGGGCAGACCTTACTACAGTGTGGCCAGGTTGGATCCGAACTATCTCAACATCACCACTTATGGATCATGGGGGCATTCGACTTATTACAATTTGACGGGATCAATTATCCACCGCACCAGCAACAACCTGACGCTACGCGCCAGTTGGACGTGGTCTCACGATACTGATGATTCCAGCGACTTCACCTCTGGGCAGGAGCCGAACAACGACTACGATCCACACGCGGAGAAGTCCGTTGGACTGCAGGACCAGCGCCACCGCTTTGTGCTGTCCGGGGTCTATCATTTTCCCTATCGCATCAAGCACACCGCGCACAATTCGCCACTTCGTTGGACATTCGGCAACTGGGAGGCTTCGACCAACACGGTTCTTTCCAGCGGCTCACCCTACAACATTACGATTGGACATGATGCCAACGGCGACATGGGGCCCTCCGGCGACCGCCCTTACGTCAACGGGTTGAATGGCCTGCAGGGCGGCGGCATGGTGGGACGCAACGCCTTCCGTGGTGCGCGCAAGCAGAACGTCATGTTAAGGATGCAGAAGGAGATTCCATTAGCTCACGAGTATCGGATGCACTTTTCCGTCGAAGCCAGCAACCTGTTCAACCATGCAAACTTCGGCTCGCCGTACACGTATTGGGGCGAGAATGCGACACCGGTGGGCCCCAATGTCTGGGGCAGGCCGATGGATCTGTCTGGCAACAGCCCAGAGACTGTTACGACCTTCGGTGCATGGACATCGGCCGGGGCTGGACGCACACTGACGCTGACCGCGAGATTCTTCTTCTAGTTTAGGGAAGCCCTACAAGTAAAGTGCATATCTGTAAGGATTTCCGCGGCAAGAACATTTCTACGAGTACCACCTAGCCTGAGAAGTTGGCAATTTGAATTTCATGCTCATGGATTTATCTGCTACAAATGAGCGTGTAGGGATTTATGTCGTTCTTTTTCTATAGACAGGCTCTTTCAGCCACCCTTTTATCGCTTGTTGCAGTGGTCGCCCCGGCGCAGAACGCACCAGCGCACACATCTCAGCCCCGCGGTTATACCGTGCGCGTCAACACCCGCATTGTCCTGCTCGATGTCGTTGTCACCGACAGCGAAGGCAAACTCGTTACCAGTCTTACCAAGAACGACTTCCAGGTATTCGAAGACAAAACACCGCAGACCATCCTCTCCTTTGAGCCGCCGGCGCAGCACAGCGCACCGCCACCAACCGTCAGTTCCACCGTCGAGCTTGACCACACCGCCCCGCAGGCTCCGGTCAGCATCATCGTTCTCGACGAGGTAAATACCCAGTTCACAGATCAGTCTTTCGCCCGTGCAGCGCTGCGCAATTATCTTGATGCTCAGGGCTCCAAGCTTCACCATCCCACCATGCTCGCCGCTGTAGACATGCACCACTTCATGCTGCTGCACGACTACACCACGAATCGGAGCGAGATTCTCAACGCCCTCGACCATCACCTCGCCGAGTTCCCGTGGCAACTCAGCAACACCAACCGCCAGTCCGACCAGATGTCCCGTGTATTCTCTGCGCTTACCATGGTTGCAGAGGCTACTACCGGCCATCCCGGCCACAAGAGCCTCATCTGGGTCGGTCGTGGAATGCCCTTCATCGACCTGAACTCTATGTCCCCCGACAGTGTCGAGCAGGTTCAGGAAGCTATCCACGAGTGCACCAACCGCCTGCAGGCCGCGCGCATCACCCTCTACTCCATCGACCCTGCGGGCCTCACCGCCAACCCTCCGCCCGAGGACGACTCCGGTAACCTCCTCGATGACCCCTTTGGTGCCTCCATCGGCTTCGACAACATGGCCATCACCACCGGCGGCCGTGCATTCCACGGCCGCAACGATATTAACGGCCTTGTAGACGCCAGCGAACGCGAGACCGACACCTTCTACACCATCTCCTACTCCCCTAATTCTCCGGACGACCCCGCCAAGCCCTTCCGTAACATCCGCATCATCATGCGCGATCATAACCTGCGTGCCAACACACGCAAGGGTTACTACACCCAAGCCCCTATCGTAGAACCCGAGCCTACCGCCAACACCAAGCTCCCCAACGATCTCGTCTTCGACCTCACTGCTGCCGCCCACAGCCTCATCGTCTACGACACAGTTCCCATGACAATCACCCGCGATGCCGCCGACTCTGACAAGTTCCAAATCAACATCCCCGCCGCTGACGCCGCCTGGCAGAACGGCCCCACACAGCACCTACACACTGACTTGCTGGTGCTCGCCGAAAGCTTCGATCGCAAGGGCAAGATGCTCTTGCGCAACGCCAAGGTCTATAACCTTGACCTCGCTCCTGACGCATTCGGCAACCCGCCCGTTCCCCATGATGTCCGTACCAGCGCCTCCATTCCCACCGCCCCGCCCGCCGCACGCCTGCGCATCGTTGTCCGCATCGGCCAGAACGGCAAGATTGGCGCACAGAACTTCTACCTCGTTGATAAGCATACGATTACCGACCCGTCCACCGGCCTCCATCTAGACGCAGGCACGCACTAATAGACCGATTTGTCGCCACAAAGAGTGCGATGCCAGCACAAGTTTTCACCTGCGGGCGTAGTTTGTCTGGGCGTATGCTTTACTTCTGAGAATCAGCGTCTGTCATGCATCATCTGAATTCCTCTTTCCGCCGCCTAACGCTTCTATTGCTGTCAGCAGCTCTGTTGTGCATCCCCGCCGTATTGCGTACGCAGACGGCCACCCCGACGCCTTCACAGTCCGTCGGCAATGCGCCCTGCTGTGGACCAATTACATCCGAGGGTCGGCGTCTGCTTGCCGTACTCGACTCGATGGACGTGGAGCACAAGTGGCTTGCCCATGAACATGTGAACTGGCTGACGGGCGAGCCAGACCGAGCTTCGAACTACACAGGACCGGACAAGGCAACGCACTGTAGCGCGTTTACCGCGGCCGTGGGCTACCGGTTGGGGGTGTACATTCTTCGGCCGCCGGAGCATCCGCAACAATTACTGGCCAGTGCGCAGGGAGAGTGGCTCGCCTCGCAGGCCGGTCGCGGCGCCGGATGGGCAGCGATTGATAGCGTGGAGCGTGCCCAACATCTGGCTAACATGGGTGTGTTCGTGGTCGTGGCCTACGTCAGCCCCAACCCGCATACACCCGGGCACATCGCCATCATCCGTCCATCAGAGAAGACCGCTGCTGATTTGGCCCAAGAGGGACCGGATGTGACTCAGGCTGGCGCGGCCAACTATACCCACTGGATTGCTGCCAAGGCCTTCACGCACCATCCAGGGGCATGGCCTAACAATGTGCGCTACTACTCCCACTCCGTCGAGTGGTCCAGCCTGCCGCTGAATTAGCATCTGACATCCCTTCAGCTCATTTCGGGATTGCGGACAACCTATCCCGTCACCGTGCAGGGATTGCTCACTGTCTGGTTGATGGGTGCGCTCGTACCAGTCGTTATCTGCGTATACGCCGCCTGCTGCAGCATCACCGCCGTGGCCGACGGAATCCCTAGTGCCGCCGCCGCTGCCTCGCTCGCTCCTAGCGTCCGTGGATCTACCCCGGTGATGCGGTAGAAGAGCACCAGCGCATTCAGATAGGCTCCGGCGGGGCTGGGATGCAGGTAGTCCGGGCTGGAACTGGAGGTGGAAGGACTGCTGCCGGCCTTATAGCCGAACCACAGTAGTGTGCCGCTACTGGTTGTGTAGGGATCGAGGATGGCGTTGCCCGCGAGTTGGGTGGCCAGCCATGCGTCGCCCGTGGCCGCCACGTCAGCCACGTTGCCGTCGTTCTGCATCGCGCTGTAGTAGACGTTGTGGTACTGGTTGGCAATCGCGGTGAGGTTGGCGGCAAACGTGCTGGAGCCGAGTGCCTGGGCCTCGTCGCCTCGTGCGGGAGTCTCGTAGAGGAAGATTTTGGCGGTCGGGGCAACAGCATGTACTCCCTGCTCGATGGTCTTCACGCTGCTGCAGAAGTTGCTCGGGTTGCTAGTGGAGTCGCCGCTGAGCGCCACCGTGAGTGGTCGGTTGGTCAGCTCCTGCAGCACAACCGTGTTCCATACGGACTGGGCGATTACGCTGGAGGCATAAGAGTAATTGTTCTGCAGCGAGGTGGAAGAGATGGCCTCGATGGTGACGTTGTAGTTCAGCCCCGCCTCCGTGGTGAACTCCTTGAAGATGCCTGGGATGCCCCCGTAAGGCCCTGGCTCACTCGAGCTCTCCTTGCGATTGGTTGGGACGCTGCCGTAGTTGGCGTCGGTCATGTTGGCCGAGTCGTAGTTGCGCACCGGCGAGTAACGGCCGTGCGTCAAGCTGTCGCCGACAAAGAGGATGTAGTTGATGCTGGGAATCGCGCTAACGGCTACGGTAACGGCCGACGATGTGCTGGATGTATAGGCCCCGGCACCGGCGTAAGTGGCGGTGAGCGAGTGAGAACCTACGGCGAGAGCGGTAGTGGCAAGCGTGGCCGTGCCGCTTGCGAGTGTTGCCGCGCCAAGCAGCGTAGCTCCATCGTAGAAATTGACGCTGCCCCCCGGCGTGCCGCTGCTGCCCGTCACCGTCGCTGTCAGCAGCACATTCGTCCCTAATGGCGGCGACACAAAGTCGCTCACCAGAGTTGTGGATGAGGAGGCCGTAACGCCCGTGCCGCTGATGGCAATATAGACCGGCGTGGCCGTGGCCGAGTTGGTGACGGCCAAATACGCATAGCGGCTGCCCGTCGTCGTCGGAGTAAAGGTGACGCCCACCGTGCACGTTCCGCTGCCTCCCAGCGTTCCGCCACAGGTGTTCGAGCTGATGCTGTAATCCCCCGTGTTGGCGCCCACCAGTGTGGTGCTGTTCAGCGTGACAGATGAACTGCCCGAGTTGGTCAGTATGACGGACTGCGGCGTGGAAGCCACACTCACGGAGTTAGCTGCAAAGCTGAGCGAGGTAGGAGAGCCTGTGAGCGTAGGGCTTGCAGTGGTCAATGCCACGCTCCAGTTGGGCGGCGGCACGCTCAGCGCGGGCTGGAACGGAGAGCCACCGGCCGTCACAAGGCTGAGTATCGCCGTCAGGTTGGCCGACGGATTATTGGCTATGTTCAGCATGGCATTCAGCACGTTGGTGGGTGCCGTGCCGGAGACGGTGGTGCTGCTGTAAAGGCTGCCGCAGTTCGATCCATCGCCGGCCACCCCTCCGCTGGAGTTGATGCACGCCGCCAGAATGTTGGCCAGCGTGTTGATCTGGGTTGTCGGCACGCTGTATCCCGAAGGTACGTTCGATCCCGGCGTGCTGCCCGTGGTGTAGTTGGCGTACTCATTGGCCAGGGTGAACGCCGCCGCGAGCGAGCCGGCGTCGCCCACGCCCGAGCCAATGGCCGTCGGCGAGACAATGAAGTTGCTCAGCGCGGCCACGGTCGTGACCGTGGTCACTTCGTTGACCACGATGAAGGTGGAACTGGAGAGCGTCTGGCACTGTCCCAGCGCGGCCACCAGCACGATGCCTGTGTTATTGGTGCCCGCCGAAAGCCCCGGATTGCCTCCCGTGGCCAATAGATACACCAACGTGCTGCCCGTCGGGCAGGTGTACTGTCCGGTAATTGTGAAATATCCCGAGGAATCGGTCGTGATTGTGCTCGCAATCAGCGGAGTGGCCGTCGACCCATCTCCGCTAGTACCCACCGCGTACAACTGCACTGTCGCTCCGCTGACTGGCTGCTGCCCGCCTATCACTCGACCATTGAATCCGGCCACGGGTTGTACGGCTGAATGAGTGCTGGATACCGCTCCACAGCCAGCTAGAACCACGCATACAGCAACACTGAAAATTGCCGTCAACCTGCAGAATACTGCCCGATAATTGCAATGGAGTTTCAAGTATTGCATCTCCTGTTGTAGCTTGGTCCTCTGGGCCAGATATCTATCATTTCAGGCCCAGCAATGCTGTTTTGCGTTCAAAAGAACGCTCTCTCCTAAGCATACGACTACTTGCAGCAAGTTACAGACCGACAGGTCGCAATTGTTATTGCTCGTTATGCCATGACGCATGAATTCAGTACCAATCTCATCAATCCCGCCCGGCAGGTTTCTGTCCGTAAACAGCAAGAAGATCAATCCTGCCTAAGCGCAAAGCTGCGACAGTTTGTCGGGCAATAGGATATCGAAAGATTTCCCCTGCACCTTGATCAGATGATTCTTCTGGAATGTCCCCAAGACGCGACACACCGTCTCGCGAGTGGTTCCAGCAAGGCTGGCAAGATTTTCACGGGAAATATCCATCGTTAATCGCATCTTGCTTTCATGGCCAAATGGCTCTGCTCCCCAACCAAGGAGGATGCTGGCTACTCGCCCTGCCACATCGTTATACAAAGCGAGTCGACGAGCATGAATGACGGCGAATCTGTATTCATTCGACAGAATTTCTACGACTTTCATTCTGGCTTCACAGTGTCGAACGAGGAACGAGAGAAAATCGTCACACTGAACCGTTTTTGTTGTGACGGGAGCAAGCGTTTCAGCGGTCCCCTCGAACGGAGAACCCGACATCCCTGCGCTCAGGCCGAGCACATCGCCTGATCTGGCGATTTTCTGGATCAGAACCCTGCCCGCCTGGGACGTGCATGAGACTTTCACAAGTCCGCTGCATACGACGATGATGCGGTCCGCGATTTCGCTCTCCTCAAAAAGGGTTGCCCCTTTGGGAAGCATGGCCTGCATGCAAATCGCGTCAAAATCAGCCATTACAGCTGGGGATAAATTGCAGAATGATGAATGTATCACTATTCCCTCCGACAGAAACGTTGCTAATCTATTGCCGCTAGCACAGAACTGTCTCAAATTAGTTCCAAATAATATGTAAATGCGGCAAGCAAAGCAGATGGCGCGCTCAGGTGCAAAGGGCCAGAACTTCCAGCGGATGATGACATAGCCCCAATTTGACCGGGCATGGCTGCTGCTACTGTCATCTCCACTCTTCAACCAGCGGGGCTTTCAATTTTCCCCTAGCGCTAATGAAGCTTCCCCAAATCAGTATCTTGCCGATTTTGCCCAGAGCAAATCCCTATGCATGACCGCTATAACGCGGACGTGAAGGCAATCGGGATACAATCGAAAAGGTTTCGTCGAGTCTTGTTGGCAAAATGGAAATTGTTGTGATAAAAGAACTTAGCTCTTCCCCTCATCTGCAGTTGGGGTTCTATCGCCTACCATGAATGATCCTTCTGGACTTGTCTTTGAATTCGGTTCATTCCGGCTCGATCCCGACAATCGCCTCTTGCTGAGAGACGGTAATGAAGTGTCGCTCCCGGGCCGCGCCTTCGATGTGTTGCTCCTGCTGGTGCAGCGCCCCGGCTCGCTTGTAACCAAGGATGAGTTGATGAACTCTGTCTGGAGCGGGTCTTTTGTTGAAGAATCCAATCTTACGGTGGCCATCTCGACCCTGCGACGGGCGCTCCGCGAAAACATCCAAGATCCGCAATATATACAGACGGTCTCCCGGCGCGGATACCGCTTTATTGCAGAAGTTCGCACGCGGCAGGGCTCTACAAGTGCGACGGTTGCGAAATCGGAAGAGACAACCGTTGCGAATGAGGCGCAATCACCAACCCCGGTTTTGTCGCAACAGCTGCCCACGGAGCCGAATAACCGGATATCAAGACTGCGGTTGCGCCCGCACTTTTGGTCTTTGACGGCTGCCGTAGCAGGGATTCTCGTGGTGCTTGTTGTTTGCGGATGGTTTCTACTCAAGCCTCGCCAGCCGATTCAAACATTGGCCGTACTGCCATTTACAGTCGACGCTTCATCTTCAAATCGCCCTGTGGCGCCCGCAACTCCAAATGAAGTCATGCGGCTCGGCATGACGGACGACATGATCTCGCTACTGAACAACGAATTCATCGTACGACCCACCAGCTCGGTATTGCACTATTTGGATGCGACGACGATTGACCCTGTTGTGGCCGGGCATGAACAGAGTGTCGACGCCGTGATTACCGGTATGCTCGATACTTCTTCGAGTCGTATCATATTGAAACTGCGCCTAATCCGCGTTCGCGATGGCGCCACGCTCTGGCGGAGCAGCTTTCAATCTGCCTCGAACAACCTGCCCCAACTGGAACAGGATGCCGGAAATGCGGCCGTTCAGGAGTTGCATTCCCTGGGCACAGTTTCCACACGGTCACAGACCGTTGCTGCATCGAATCCGGTGCTTATCCGCGCCAACAATCCGGCCTATCAGAATTACCTGATCGGGCGATACTTCTGGAACAAACGCACCGTCGATGGTCTGCACAAGAGTACCGATTATTTTCGGCAGTCTATCAACGCAGATCCCAACTATGCACCGGCATATGCAGGACTCGCGGATGCCTATGCGCTTCTGGCTTCCTTTTCGGTCGAGCCAGGCAGGGCCTCCAACGCAGATGCGCGCTCCGCGGCCTTCTCCGCAATCCACCTCGACCCCACACTTGCCGAGCCGCACGCGTCCCTTGGCATGATTTACTTCTTCACCGATTGGAATCTGACGGCGGCCCAACAGGAATTTGAGCAGGCCATCCGTCTCAATCCCAACTACGCCACCGCCCATCACTGGTACGCTCTGGATCTCGCTGCCATGGGACGTCCGGCACAGGCTCTCTACGAGATCCATCAAGCCCAAAAGCTTGATCCTCTCTCTTTGATTATTGGAACCAACGTCGGCTGGATTGAGTATCTCGCCCATGATTACCCCGCTGCCGTACGCGACCTCCACCGGGTTCTCGAACTCGACCCCAACTTCGTCCGGGCGCGCACCCGGCTGGGCATTGTAGAGATGGTCACCGGCGACTATGTTGCGGCCAAGGCCGACCTGACCAGGGCACTGGCGCTCTCCGGCGATGAAGATCCCTGGGTAGAGGGTCTGCTCGGCGACGCTGAGGCCCTTGCAGGCAATCATGCCGCGGCCGAACAGGTCCTGGCCGAGTTGCAGAAACGCAGTGCTTCCCAATACGTTCCGCCCATCAGTCGCGCGCTCGTCTTATTGGGTCTGGGATACAAGGCAAGAGCGGTGGTTGCACTGCAGCAGGCCGTGGACGACCACTCCACCTCTATGGTCTATGCGCGCGTAGATCCTACCCTCGATACTCTGCGCAGCGACCCCTCCTTCCAGGCGCTCCTTGCTCACATCAAGATGTGATTTGGGCGGTGATGAATGGTATGCGCCTGCCTATAGTCAGCGCATACCCATCTGTATCGATATGATTCGCGGCAATTTGCCAACCTACTGAAGATTCCTTCCTTTTGCTAAATATTTAGACATTCTTCGGAACTCCTTTAAGACAGTCTTGCGCGCCTGCGCCTAGGATTTGCTGTGTTCTGGGGATACTGGCGCTGATGTCCTCCACTTTTGACAATGCATCCTTATAGAGCGCTGTTTTCTTGCCGCCAGCTGCTTTCCAGAACCGGATGATTGTGACGCTTTATGAGTTCAAATGGGCATTCAGCGATCCGTAAGTAACTGATTTATATCGCCCACTATAGATTGTGCATAGGGAGAATTATGTCAAACATCATGTCGCTTACTGGTTGTCTGAGCCGCGCACGCCGCGCGTCTTTGGTGCTGGCCTGCGCCGGCCTCGCGCTGCTTGCCGGCTGCTCCTTCAACACTGCATCAACAATTGCTGCCGCAGGACCATCTGAGGGATCGCTGGCCGGTATGCAGGGCCTGGCCATGGGTGGCGAGACCCCCATCTATGGCGCCAATGTCATCCTTTGGCAGACAACATCCTCCGGATACCCCTCCGCCGGCAATCACACCACTGGGACTACCTCTATCCAGCTTGCCACCACCACCACAAGTGACGGCGGAAACTTCCGCTTCTCCACCAGCTACACCTGCGCATCCGGGCAGTTTGCCTACATCACAGCCACCGGCGGCGACGTTACCAACCACTCCGGCAGCCCCAAAATCAACAATAATCTCGTACTGATGGCCGCCCTCGGCCCCTGCTCCAGCGTGAGCAGTTCAACGTTTATTAACCTCAACGAACTCTCCACTGTGGCCGCAGCCTATGCTCTGGACAACTTCATGTACGTTGACGCCACCACTCCCGGTAGCCAACTGGTCTACGTCAGCGCCCCCGCCAACAACAACGCCACGACAGGCGCTTGCACCGGCACCGGCACTTCCATGTCCTGCACCGCCGCCGGCCTGTCACACGCCTTTGCCAACGCACTCAATCTGGTTAATGCAGTCGGCACCTACTCCTCACTTCCTAGCGGCTACGCCAACACCACGGTTCCCGGCAACAGCAACACATCCGTCCCCCAGGCCGTCATCAGCTCGCTGGGCGACATCATGCAGTACTGCACCAATAGCGCCGGCGGAACGGCCGGCGACAGCTCTCCCTGCGGCAACTTCTTTACTGCTACAACCCCACCGAGCGGCACCACTGGTACCGCCGCCCCCACTGACACGCTCACCGCGCTGATGAACATCGCCCGTGCGCCCTATTACAACGTCAGCAGCCTCTTTAACTTGATTAGCGGCACGCCGCCCTGGGTCGGCCTTACCGCCGCTCCGAACGACTGGTCCGTTGCCATCGCCTACTCCAAAGCCGCAGGCAGCGGCAGCACCTTAGGCTACCCGGTGTGGGTCGCGCTCGACCCAAACGACAACGTCTTCGTCTTGACTGGCAACGCCTACGCTGTCACCGGGGCGGGCATCGAGGCCATGACCAACGGAGGCGTCAGTATCTGGAGTAATCCATGGGCCAGCCCTCTAACTGGCATGACCGCCGGTGGCCAACTTGCGGTGGACATCACCGGCAACAAGCTCTGGCAAAGCGTCAACATATCTGGTTCAGGCTTTGGTATCTACCAGTACTCGGCTGCAAGCGGCGGATCACCGTCAATCTCCTTGACCACTGCTGCCGACCTGTTGAGTACGCCCGGACCTGTCGCTTTGGACCGCTTCAACAACCTCTGGTACGCGCGCACCTCGAGCAGCTGCTCAACCCAATGTGTCCTTGAGGTGCCTTCCTCGGGTGGTACTTACCCCACCACGGCACTCGGCAATTACAACAAAGACACGACAAGCGCCACCCAGGTCTTTGTTGATCCAGGCGGTTATGTGTGGGCCAGCGGCATCACCAAGACCACCCCGGTGGACGAACTCTACATGCTGTACAACACAGGGACAGCCTCTGCGCCCACATACGGAGCCTCAGGCGCAACCGACAAGGTCGTCGCGCTGACCCCCACTACTTACCCCACGATATCCAAGGACGCCGCTGGAAACATCTGGGCCGCCGGAGCCAGCACCATCTACGAGTTCACGCCTACGCTCAGCGGCGCTACCTCCACCTTCGGCTCGGCTGTCCTGACGACCACCACGGCCGCAGGAAAGCCCACCCCAGGCATGGTGGATGGCGGTGGCGTCTACTGGTACGGCGGCACCGGCTATCCCGTTCTACCCGCCACCACCCCCATCGCCGGAGGCATCTTCCTGCAGCTTACCCCTGCCGCTCCGCTGTACAACTCCACCGCGGCCAATAACACGCAATACATACGGCCCTGCTACGTTCCTGCTGGCGGGACCACCTGCGACGCTGCGCTCTATTGGGCGAATACCTCACCGACCACGCAACAGTTCTACCAGACCGGCGATGCGCACAACGTTGCCGTGGACAGCGCAGGCGCTATCTGGGTCTCGGCTGGAGTCTCGGCGACAATCTCAGCCGTAGGCCCTCCCGTCGTCACAGCACCTACCGCTGGTTTTGTGGTCGAGATCCTCGGCGCCGCTTATCCCACTTGGCCGCTTATCAGCTACGGCGTCTACGGCACGAAGCCGCAGTAGCCCCTTGCGGGAGATTGGTCTACTGGAGGGTAGCTCCCAAAGCTGTCCCGCCATCACCATCGGCCTACCGTAAGTTTGCTTTTACCCTGGGGTCGAGGGGGCAAAGATTTTCTCCCCTCGACTCTCTTTTATGGATTATAAGTTGTTCGGTTTGATATATTTTCTGCACACGGAGAGGTACGCTATGAATTGGAAGAAGATTGCTATGGTCGCTCTAACGCTTGGAGCGGTCAGCCTTAAGCTGCACGCGCAGGGTGGCTGTGTTGACTCGCCTGAAGACCCGACAATTGTTCTGGGACTGCTGGGCTCGGCCGGAATGGCGTACATGTTCCTGCGCAACAAGGGGCGCAACTAACCACAATATCGCATCGCTGCTCTCCAATCTTGCGACGCTGACTCATCAATCTTGCGACGCTGACTCATACGGCAAGGCGGTGTCCACGCCTTGACTGATTCCTTGCCCAAAGGACGGGCGCTCCTGAAGTCTCCCGTGAAAACACTGGGGCGACTCGCTTTCCCATATAGGATGCACGGCCATTGGACGGCCAACGCAAGATTCTTTCTTTTGCTAAATATTTAGATTTTCTTCGGAGTTTCTTAGAGACAGCCGTATTTACAGGCGGCTAGGATGCGCTGTGTTGTCGGGAGACTGGCGTTGTAGTCCTTTCGTTCCAGCAAAGCATCGCCATGGAGTGCTGTTTTCTTGCATCCAGCAGCCTTCCAGCAATTCCGATTGACGTTCGTGGTGCTTAAGGATTCAAATGGTCAGCCGAGTAGTGAATGGAACACCTCTCCATCATCCACTGAAGGTTGCACTGAGGAGGAGTCATGTCAATCATCCTGTCGCTAGCGCGTAAAGGTCTGGGTAGAATTCGCAGGGCCGCGGCCCTTCTTTGCTGCGCCGGCCTCGCGCTGCTCTCCGGTTGCGCCCTGAACTCTGCAACGGGACTGAATGCCGATGCGAGACCTGCTGAGGTATCGCTGGCCGGCTTGCAGGGTCAGGCCATGGGCGGCGAGACCCCCATCTATGGCGCCAAGGTCATCCTTTGGCAGACAACCTCCTCCGGATACCCCTCTGTCAGCAATCACACCACTGGGACTACCTCTATCCAGCTTGCCACCACCACCACCGGTGCTAGCGGGAGTTTTAGCTTTACCTCCGCCGCCAGTTGTGCGTCCGGCCAGTTTGCCTACATCACGCTCACCGGTGGTGACGTAACCAACCACTCCGGCAGCCCCATAATCAACAACAACCTCGTATTGATGGCCGCCGTCGGTCCCTGTTCCAGCCTGGGCAGTTCTACATGGATTCTCGTCAACGAACTCTCCACCGTGGCCGCGGCCTACGCCTTGGACAACTTCATGTACGTTGACGCCACCACACCCGGCAGCCAACTGGTCTACATCAGCGCCCCCGCCAACAACAACGCCACGACAGGCGCTTGCACCGGCACCGGCACTTCCATGTCCTGCACCGCCGCCGGCCTGTCACACGCCTTTGCCAACGCTCTCAACCTGGTCAATGCGGTCGGCACCAGCTCCTCGCTGCCTACCGGCCTGGCCTACACCGCGTTTCCCAGCAATAGCAACGCCACCGTCCCCCAGGCCGTCATCAGTTCGCTGGGCGACGTCATGCAGTACTGTACCAACAGCTCCGGTGGCACGGCCGGCGACAGCTCTCCCTGCGGCAACTTCTTTGCTGCTGCAACCCCACCGAGCGGCACCACTGGCACCGCCGCCCCCACCGACACGCTCACTGCGATGATGAATATCGCCCGCGCGCCGTATAACAACGTCAGCAGCCTCTTCGGAATGATCCCCGGCACCCCGCCCTGGGTCGGCCTTACCGCCGCTCCGAACGACTGGTCCATTGCCATCGCCTACTCCCAAGCCGTAGGCAGCGGCAGCAACTTCGGCTACCCGGTGTGGCTCGCGCTCGACGCCAACGACAACGTCTTCGTCGAGACCGGCAACGCCTACTCTCCCACCTTGGTCGGCATAGAGGCCATGACCAATGGCGGCGCCAGCATCTGGAGCAACCCATACGCCACCGCCCTCGCCACCGGCGCCACGGCCAAGTGCGCATCCGGCCAACTCGCGGTGGACATCACCGGCAACCTCTGGCAGAGTGTGAACGTGGCTGCTGCAGGCTGCGGCTCGCCAGTGACCGCCAACAACTTCGGCATCTATGAGTACCCCGCGGGGTCCACTGGCACCAACGTAGCGACATCGATTGCCTTGCTCACCTCCACCGACCTAGTAAGCACACCGGGACCCATCGCCTTCGACCGCTTCAACGACCTCTGGTACGGGCGCACCTCGACCACCTGCTCAACCACCTGCATCATGGAGGTTCCCTACTCGGGTGGAACCTACCCCACCACGGCACTCACTAACTACAATAAAGACACGACAAGCGCCACTCAGGTCTTCGTTGACCCCGGCGGTTATGTATGGGCCAGCGGCATCACCAAGACCACCCCCGTGGACGAACTCTACATGCTGTACAACACTGGGACAGCGTCTGCGCCTACCTACGGTGCCTCGGGCGCAACGGACAAGGTCGTCGCCCTGACCCCCACCACGAACCCCACCATATCCAAGGATGCCGCTGGCAACATCTGGGCCGCAGGCGCCAGCACCGTCTACGAGTTCACTCCCACGATAAGCGGCGCAACCTCCACCTTCGGCTCAGCTGTCCTGACAACCACCACGGCAGCAGCCAAGCCCACCCCGGGCATGGTGGATGGCGGTGGCGTCTACTGGTATGGCGGCACCGGCTACCCCGTCTACCCTGCCACTACCCCCATCGGCGGCGGCATCTTTCTGCAACTCACCCCCGCCGCTCCGTTCTATAACTCCACCGCGGCCAATAACACGCAATATATACGGCCCTGCTACGTTCCCGCCGGTGGAACTACCTGCGACGCTGCGCTCTATGAGGCGAGTAATATTACGAATTCAGCCAATGCCCAGTTCTTCCAGACCGGTGATCCGCACAACGTTGCCGTGGACAGCGCCGGCGCTATCTGGGTCGCGGCCGGAGTTTCGGCAGCAGCAACCCTACCCGTAGTCGCTCCAACCAACGGCTTTGTGGTCGAGATTCTCGGCGCAGCCTATCCCACCTGGCCGCTTATCAGCTACGGCGTCTATGGAACGAAACCGCAGTAGCCCCTAACCGATTGCACGTGTGAAGGGCAGCGATTCAGCTTAACCGCTGCCCTTTTGTTCGCTGGAACTCTTTTATGCCGCTTGTCACTGTCATCCTGAACGCACTGGTGCCCATCGCCTTCGTCATCCTGCTCGGCTTTGCCGCCGGTAAACTGGGCTGGCTCAAGGCGGAACACAGTAAGACGCTGGCTGTTCTGGCGCTGGAGTTCTGCCTACCCGCCCTGCTGCTCTATTCCACTGCCACCATGCCAACGGCGGAGTTCGAGAAGGGCCGCTTCTTTCTGGGAATTGCTCTGGGACTTCTGGCCGTCTACATGCTGGCGCTTGCCTTGGCCAAGACGGCCTTCCGCATGGAGACGGCTCCGGCCTCACTGCAGGCTCTGTGCACAGCCTTCCCTAACATGGCCTTCATGGGTGTGCCGCTGATGCTCGCGGTCTTCGGCACCCAGGCGGTGCTGAGCGTCGTGGTGGGCAATCTCATCTCCAGCTTCGTGCTGCTGCCCATTACTCTCACGTTCCTCGAGGCCGGACAGCCGCAGCAAGCCGGGCGCTGCGGTGGTGCCGTATTGCGTTCGGCGCTACTCAGCTCGCTGTGCAAGCCGCTGGTATGGGCACCACTCGTTGGCATGATCTTCGCCTTCTCCCACGTCGCGCTGCCCGAGGCCGGTCTGAAGTCATTGCAGCTCATCGGCAACGCCACATCGGGCGTGGCGCTCTTCGCCATGGGGCTGGTGCTGAGTGCGGGGCGGCTGAATCTGGGCGCGCGCGTACTGGCCAACGTGGCCATGAAGAACCTGTTGCAGCCGGCCATCATGGCGCTGCTGGCCGTGTTGCTGTGCGTCACCGGCATCTATCGCCGCGAGATGATTCTGCTCGGCGCACTGCCCACTGCCTCCATGACAGCCATGTTCGCTGTGCGCTACGACGTCTACGCAGAGGAGTCCGCGGCCACCATATTGCTCAGCACGTTGCTCAGCATCGGCACGCTGGCTGCGGTCATCGCACTGACCCGATAAGCCGGCCGCACGACATTTATCGTAACGGATTCAAAAGGGAGGAAATCGCATGAAGAGGACTCGGGGCACGATGATGCTGCTGGCCGTACTACTGGCGTTTGCGGTTGCTCAGGCGCAGGAGAAGACCGTCAGCGCGGTGGCGGACAAGGTGCTTGACATCACCTCCAACAATGGCTCAGGCAAGCTGGCTCTGTACGTCTCTAAGGATTGGAGCCGACCGCAACCTGCAGTCACACGCGCGCTCATCATCTGTCACGGCAAGAACCGCGATGCCGACAACTACTTTGCCAGCGGCAACAAGGCTGTGGCCACGGCCCATGCCGAGGCCGATACCATCGTCATTGCGCCGCAATTTCTCGAGCAGCCGGATGTCGCTGCCCACCAGTTGCCCATGGATATCCTGCGCTGGGCGCACGAACAGTGGGAGGGCGGCGCGGACGCCACGGCGCCCTCGCCCATCAGCTCTTTTGCCGCTTTCGACGCCATCCTCATGCGCCTGAGCAATCACAAGCTCTTTCCGCATCTCAAGGTCGTGATTGTGGCAGGGCACTCCGGCGGAGGTCAGGTCGTACAGCGCTATGCCGTGGTCGGCCACGGCGAGAGCGCGCTTACACAGGCGGGCGTGAAGATTCGTTACGTCGTGGCCAATCCCTCCAGCTATGTCTATTTCTCGGCAGAGCGGCCGCTGCCCGACGGCAGCTTTGGGCCATTCAAGGGACACTGCGGCGGATACAACAAGTGGAAGTACGGTATCGAGGACCCTCCGCCGTACATCGGTAGCTCCTCCTTTGTCGATTTGGAGACAACATACGTGCATCGCGACGTCATCTATCTGCTTGGCGATCAGGACATCGACCCGAACCACCCTGCGTTGGATAAGACCTGCATGGCCGAGGCCGGGGGCGCATACCGTCTGCAACGCGGCACTTTCTACTTCCACTACATGCAGCAGCGGCATCCTAAGGATCTGGCGCACCGCGCATGGGTCGTGCCCGGCGTTGCACACGAAGGCGACCGTATGTTCAATTCCCCCTGTGGAATGACAGCACTTTTCGACATCGGAGGATGCACTACCCCTTTACCGTAATCGATGGATTTGCAATCGCAAGTCGAGCAATTTGTGAACGCGGAATGCATTATCGCTAGCAAATGTTTAAAAAGAGAAAGAGAGGAACAAGGAAATGCGTAACAAGGTCACCATCGTAGGAGCAGGAAACGTAGGCGCCACGGCGGCGCACTGGATTGCCAGCAAGGAATTGGCCGATGTGGTGTTGATTGACATCATGGAGGGTGTGCCCCAGGGCAAGGCGCTCGATTTGGCCGAGGCCATGCCCATCGAGAAACGGGACGTGCGGATTACGGGCACGAACGATTACGCCGACACGGCCGACTCCGACATCGTGGTCATCACTGCGGGCATTCCGCGCAAGCCGGGCATGAGCCGCGACGACCTGCTCAACACCAACTTCAAGATTATGACCGACGTCGTGGGCAAGGTGGTGGCTACATCGCCCAACTGCATCCTCATCATTGTCAGCAATCCGCTGGATGTCATGGCGCAGGCTGCCTTCCGCCGGTCGAAGTTCCCGCGTGAACGGGTCATCGGCATGGCTGGCGTTCTGGATTCGGCGCGTTTCCGCACCTTCATCGCCGAGGAGTTGAACGTCTCGGTGGAGAATGTGACGGCCTTCGTGCTGGGCGGGCACGGAGACACCATGGTGCCGCTGCCGCGCTACTCGACTGTGGCTGGCATCCCCATTACCGAGCTCATCCCCGCCGTGCGCTTGGATGAGATTGTGCAGCGCACGCGCGATGGTGGCGCCGAAATCGTCAAGTTCCTCAAGACTGGTTCTGCCTTCTATGCGCCGTCGGCCGCAGCGGTGGAGATGGTGGAGGCAATCCTCAAGGACAAGAAGAAGATTCTGCCCTGCGCTGCCTACCTGGAGGGTGAGTACGGTATCAGCGGCTACTACATCGGTGTGCCGTGCAAGCTGGGTACGAAGGGCCTGGAGCAGATCATTGAGATCAAGCTGACAGCCGAGGAGGACGCTGCGCTCCAAATGAGCGCCGCAGCGGTCAAGGAGCTCTGCAGTATCGTCGGCGTCTAATCATCCGCTGCTCGTAATTTGCATGGCCCGCTGAATGAGTGTGCCTCACGACTTCCTACACCCCAAAGATCATTCACTGACTGGAGAATACACATGACAGATCACGGGATATCCATTCTGCACAACAGTAAAACGAATGCTTCTACGGCTTTCACGCATCTTGAGCGTGATGCTTTTGGACTCACCGGACTTTTGCCGCCCGCAGTCGAGACTCTGGATTCGCAAGTCCGGCGCTGTCTCTTGCATCTGAACAAGAAGCCGAATGCCCTGGAGCAATATATTTATTTCTCTCAACTGTACGACGATAATCAGACACTGTTCTTCAAGGTGCTCTCCACGGATTTGGCCCGTTTCCTGCCCATTATCTATGTGCCTACTGTCGGGGCGGCTTGTCTCGAGTTCGGGATGATCTACCGCAAGCCCAACGGCATCTATCTTTCCATCGAGCAGCGCGGCAAGGTAAAAGAAGTGCTTGCCAATTGGCCGGTAAAAGACCTGCGCTTCATCTGCATCAGTACCGGAGGGCGCATCCTTGGGCTCGGCGATCTCGGCGCCAACGGCATGGGAATTCCTATCGGCAAGCTGCACCTTTACACCGCGTGCGCGGGTATTCCCCCGGATTGTCTGCTTCCCCTGCTCTTGGACTGTGGCACCGACAACGAAGCCATGCTCGCGGATCCGCTCTATCTCGGCATTAAACGCAAGCGGCCGACCACCGCCGAGCTTGACGGCTTCGTAGACGAGTTTGTGGAGGCGGTTCAGGAGTTGTATCCGCGTTGCTGCATCCACTTCGAGGACTGGAAGGGAGCAGACGCTGTGCGTCTGCTCGCCAAGTACACCGACCGCATCTGTTGCTACAACGATGACATCCAGGGTACGGGAAGCGTGGCTGTGGCCGGCCTCTACAGTGCGCTCAAAATCAACAAATCGCGGCTCCAGGACCAGCGCATTCTCTTCTTCGGCGCCGGTTCGGCGGCTCTCGGCATGGCCGACATGATTGTGGCTGCCATGATGCAGGAAGGCGTATCGGAGCAGAAGGCCTGCGGTTGCATCTCTCTTTTTGACGTGGATGGCTTGATTGAGCCTTCGCGCACCAATATCAATCAGGAACAGCGGAGATACCTGCATCCGTATCCGCCCACGAAGAACCTGCTGGCTGCAATCAACACCGTCAAGCCCACGGCACTGATTGGCGTAAGTACGGTGGGCAAGGCCTTCACCAAAGAGGTGGTGGAGACGATGGCCGTGCTGAATTCACGGCCCATCATCTTTGCGCTCTCCAATCCAACCGATCGCGCCGAATGCACGGCGGAGGAGGCCTACACCTGGTCGAATGGCAAGGCCATTTTTGCTGCCGGCGTGCAGTTTGCTCCCGTGGAATTGAATGGAGTCACCTATCTGCCCGGGCAGGCCAACAATTTCTATATCTTTCCAGCTGTCAGCTTGGCGGTATACGCGACCCAGGCAAGTCGGGTTCCGAACGAATTGTTCATCGAGGCGGCTAAGGCCACGGCTGCCGGTGTGCGTCTCGATCAGCTCGAACAGGGCATGCTCTTTCCTCCTCAGAATGACGTTCAGAATCTGGAGGTGCAGACTGCGATTGTGGTGGCGAATAAAATCTTCGAGCTGGGTTTGGCGCGGGTGGAAAAACCTGCGAATGTCTCTACATGGATTCATTCTCTGCTTTACAAGCCTGAATATGTACATGGGATTCTCTAGCGCTGAGGCACTGGAATTCTCCGAAGTTTTTCTGCCACACCCCCCGATCTGCCACCTAAGCCTTATGCAATTGGCTCGAAGCCGTGGTTCGTCACAATCAATACATGTCAACCCCATGAACTTCTCCAATCAAGCACGCCGATGCTGCTGGACGATTCACGGTTGAAGACGATGGCACAAAACTATTTCAGCGTGGAGTAGGGAAAGGACCTGCCCGCTCTACAGAGAACACCGGATATCAAGAAACGCTGCCGTACCCCACGCTTGAACTAGACGATGAAAGCACATCTTCCATGCCGACTTCCCAACCGGAGTTATTCGCTGACATCCTCGATGTCATCCCTGGTGTCATCGGCCGCGCAGCACTGCTCCACATCCACACGGTGATGGTGCGTCTCAAGGCCGCGGCCGGCGATTGGGGCGGAGCTTGGTTTGGAGCTTCGCCACCGCTTTGACCTGTGGCCGCAACTCCTCCAGTGGAGCTCCTCCGTAGCTAGCAGTAGTGCCAATGTCCGCACGTCGCACCATGTCCTTCTGCTGCGACATGGCTGCCTTGCCTCCTCCAATCCATGAACGGTACGAACGGCGAAAGGTGTGCCGGCCGTTGTGGGGATTCCGAGCTTCTTCGGGGCGGGCTGGATGTAGTCCTAAAGGATAGCGTCGGCAATCCGCACAGATTCCCATCTGGGCTCGATGTGCACCTTCAACATGGAGCCATCCGTGTTCTGTGTGCTCTTCGCCTGTGCGGACAGGTGCATGTCCCGGTATTGCTTGATGACCGTGCCCATGGTGACCGCAACGGGGATCGGCTCGCTTACACCTTTATTGAGGACGCGAATCGCAGTCTCGAGGTGTTTCCATAATGCCTTCTCGGTAGGGAAGTCGGAGACCTTGAACTTCTCCTGCTTCATCTTCCCGCGGACGCGATAGAGCCACTCCCACACGCCGTCCCCGCGCAATCTCTGGACCTTCCTAATCGAGCCCCTCTGATATGATTGCCCCATGCGTTTCCCTTGCCTCTGGTCGTATGCAATCCCCACAAAATCGGCTGCATAATGGCTCGATTCTGGAACCATGTGGGGATTTTGGGGATTGATGAATCCGCATGTTGTTGATTTATAAGAAGCGCCCGTAGCTCAGCTGGATAGAGCGGCAGCCTCCGAAGCTGTAGGTCGCACGTTCGAATCGTGCCGGGCGCACCATCCCCACCCCACTTGCCTCGCGCCACTGGCCTAGAGCCACCTTCCTGCACAATTTTCGGTGCAACCCGTACCTACCCCTCCCCACCGCCCGTTCGCCGCTCACTGATGGTCGTATTACGGCTGTGTTACGATTCCCCTTCGTTGCAGGTGGTTGCGCTTTTTGCAGCCCACAGACCTGCCGCGATGGGTGGTGCCGCATGGCCCTCAGTCCGCTCTCTGTCCCCGACCGCACGCCGCGCGCGCCCCGCCCCCTCCATCTTTCCGTTCCAACCCAACTTCCATCCCAACCCAGGAGAATCGAACCATGAAAGTCTATGCAGGCAAGGACATCCGCAACGTGGCTGTAGTGGGGCATGCGCACAGTGGCAAGACCACCCTCGTCTCCGCTCTGCTGCATGCCGCCAAGATGACAACCGAACTCGGCCGTGTCGAAGACGGCTCTGCCGTCACCGCCTACGACGAGGAAGAGATCTCCCGCCGCACCACCATGTCCACCGCCGTCGCCTACGCCGAATGGAACGGCATCAAGATCAACCTCCTGGACACTCCCGGCTTCCACATGTTCCTGCACGAGGCGCGCAACGCCATGCGCCCCGCAGAGTCCGCGCTCGTTCTCCTCAACGCGCAGCACGGCATCGAGCCCGCCGCCGACCGCCTTTGGAAGTTCGCCGACGAAATCAATCTCCCCCGCGTCATCGTCATCACCCAGCTCGACCACCCCAAGGCCGACAGCCGCCTCGGCCGCCAGCAGATGATTGAGCAGATGCAGGAGAAGTGGGGCCGCCACGTCACCCCCGTCCAACTTCCCATCGTGGACGCCCAGGGCTTCCACGGCGTCGTCGACCTCGTCACCATGAAGGTATTCCTCTACAAGCCCGATGGCGACGGCCGCGGAACCTCCGGCCCCATTCCCGAAGCCCTCAAGGCCGATGCCACCGCCGCCCACGAGACCCTCGTCGAGCTTGTCGCCGAGGGCAAGGACGAGCTCATGGAGGAGTTCTTCAACAGCGGCACCCTCAGCGAGGATCACCTCGTCGCCGCGCTCCACGAGGCCATCCGCGACGACCGTATCTTCCCTGTGCTCTACGCCAGCGGCCTGCGCAACGTCGGCACGGACCACCTGCTCGACTTCATCCACGACTACACGCCCTGTCCCGCGGAGACACATCCCGTCGCCGCCTACTCCAAGCCCATCCCGGAGAACGGCGAGCCAGACGAGTCCGCCCGCGTCGAGCGTCCCATGGACGACTACCAGCCGCTCTCCCTCTACGTCTTCAAGACGCTCACCGACCCCTTCGCCGGCCGCATCTCGTTCTTCAAGGTCGTCAGCGGACACATGAAGTCCGGCGCCACGCCGCAGAACTTCACCCGTGGCGAAAGCGAGTCCGTTGGCCACCTGCACATCATGCAGGGCCGCAAGCCCACCGAGGTCTCCGACCTCCACGCCGGCGACATCGGCGCCGCCGTCAAGCTCCGCAACACCCTCACCGGCGACTCCCTCGGCGACAAGGCCCACCCCATATACTTCCCGTTGCCCAAGTATCCTGAGGCCTCGATGACCTACGCCATCGAGCCCAAATCCCGAGCCGACGAGGACAAGCTCGCCCCCGCACTGCACAAAATCATGGAAGACGACCCCATGGTCCGCTTCTTCCGCGACCCCCAGACCAACGAGTTCCTGGTCTCCGGCGCCGGCCAGCCGCACATCGAGGCCATCGTCAGCCGTCTCCAGCGCCGCTACCACACCAGCGTCGTCCTCAAGGCCCCCAAGGTTCCCTACCGCGAGACCATCCGCGGCAAGGCCGAAGCCCAGGGCCGTCACAAAAAGCAGACCGGCGGCCACGGCCAGTACGGCGACTGCAAAATCCGCATGGAGCCCCAGCCCCGCGGCACTGGCGTCCTCTTCGAGAACGACATCTTCGGCGGCTCCATCCCTCGCCAGTACGTCCCCGCGGTGGAGAAGGGAATTCGCGAGAGTGCCGCACGTGGCTTCCTCGCCGGCTTCCCCGTCGTGGACCTCAAGGTCACCGTCTACGACGGCAGCTACCACGATGTGGACTCCAGCGAGATGGCCTTCAAGATCGCCGGCCGCCTCGCCTTCCGCAAGTGCATGGAGCAGGCCAAGCCCGTGCTGCTCGAGCCCATCATGAGCGTGGAGATCGAGGCCCCCGACGAGTTCGCCGGCGCGCTCATGGGCGACCTATCCGGCCGCCGTGGCCGCGTGCAGGGCATGGAGTCCATCCCCGGCGGCACCATCATCCGCGCCGAGGTCCCCATGGCCGAGATCCTCAGCTACGCCACCACCCTCACCTCCATGACGCAGGGCCGCGGCAGCTACCACGCCGAGCTCGACCACTACGACATCGTCCCCCAGGCCGCCGCCGAGAAGATTCTCGCCGCCTCCAAGCAGCCCGTCCACGACGACGAAGAGGAGTAACTCCCAACACGCTTCAACACAACAAAAGGCGGCCCGCAAAGGCCGCCTTCGTTTGTTCAGTCGCTTGTGTTTACATCCGCGAGCCCACGCTCAGCCCCGTCGCCTCCACAAACTCCATGTACGGCCCCTTGTGGTCCGTGATCTTTCCGTGGTCAAAGTGCCATATCCGCGTCGCCACCTCGTCCAGCAGGTCCTCGTCGTGCGTCACCAGCAGCACCGTGCCCTCGTACTTCTGCAGCGCAATGTTCAGCGCGTTGATGCTCTCCAGGTCCAGATGGTTGGTCGGCTCGTCAAACACCAGCACGTTCGGCTTCTGCAGCATCAGCTTGCAGAACAGCAGCCGCGCTGCCTCGCCTCCGCTCAGCGCGTCCGTGCGCTTGTCGCCCTCCTCGCCGCGGAACAGCATCTGCCCCAGCAGCCCGCGGATATCTTCGCGGTGTGCCTGCGGATCGTAGCTGTGTAGCCACTGCTCCACGCTCATCCCCTTCGGGATCGAGGCCGACTGGTCCTGCGCAAAGTAGCCCACCAGTGCCTCGTGGCCCCACTTCACCTTGCCCGCGTCGCGCGAAACGTCCGTTTCCTCCACGCCCGGTGCGTCGGCCAGCAGCGCCTTGATCAGCGTCGTCTTGCCCACGCCGTTGCGCCCCATCAAGCCGATCTTCTCACCGCGCGTCAGCGCCGCCGTAAAGCCGTCAATCACCTTCGCATCGCCGTACGCCTTGCTCACGCCCTCGAACTCCAGCACATGCCGTCCGCTGGGCCGCGCCTGGTCAAAGCGCAGGTACGGCCGCTCGATGTTCGACTTCGCCAGCTCCGTCGTCTGCAGGCGTTCCACCTCCTTCTTGCGCGAGTTCACTTGGCTCGACCGCGTGCCCGCGCTGAACCGCGCGATGAAGTCGTTCAACTGCGAAATCTTCTTCTCCCGCTGCTCGTTCTGCGACTCCAGACGCGACCGTATCTGCGTCTTCTGCAGCACCATGTCGTCGTACCCGCCCGTGTAGGTGATGATGGTCTGGTAGTCAATGTCCGCGATGTGCGTGCACACCGAGTTCAAAAAGTGCCGGTCGTGCGAGATCGTGATGAGTGTTCCTTCAAAGCGCGCCAGAAACTCGCACAGCCAGTGGATGCTCTCCAGATCCAGATGGTTCGTCGGCTCGTCCAGCAGCAGCGCCTGCGGATTCCCGAACAGTGCCTGCGCCAGCAGCACCCGCACTTTCTGCCCGCCCTGCATCTCGCCCATCTTGCGCGTGTGCAGCTCGTCGGCGATGTCCAGCCCCTGCAGCAGCACCGCCGCGTTGGACTCCGCCTCATACCCGTCCTCGTCGCCCACAATGCCTTCCAGCTCGCCCAGCCGTATGCCGTCCGCGTCCGTCAGCTCCGCCTTCGCGTAGATGTGCTCGCGCTCCTCCAGCGCCGCCCACAGTCCCTTGTTGCCCATGATGACCGTGTCAATCACGCGGAACTCGTCGAACGCAAACTGGTCCTGCCGCAGCACGCCCACCTTCTTCGGCCGCACCACGGTGCCCTTCTGCGCGTCAATCTCGCCGCTGAGAACCTTCATGAACGTGGACTTGCCCGACCCGTTCGGCCCGGTCAGGCCGTACCGCCGCCCCGCGATGAACGTAGTGCTCACGTCATCGAACAGGATCTTCGCGCCGTAGCGCATGCTCACGTTGTTCACAGAAATCATGCAGTGCTCTCCTCTTGTGTTGGTGCGCGGCCCGCGGGCCGCTTCCTCTCAAAGTTGTTTTAGCGTCCGCGCGAACCCGTACGGTGCCTCGCCCCGGTCGGCGGACGTCCGTTTCTCCCGCCACGCCGCCCGCTGAACCCGCCGCCGCCGTGCTTCGGTGTCCCCTCGTTGTCGCCGATGTTCGATGTGCCGGTCGGAGCCGCCGCCGCTCCCGGCTGCTTCCACGTCCGCACCTCCATCTGCATCAGGGTGTCCAGATTGCCCACCTTGTGCACCTCCACCGGGCGGTTCCGCTCCTCGCGCACCACCGACCCGTCGATCTTGCGCCACTCGAACGTCGTCTCCAGCTCGCGCTCCATGCGCCGCACGTCGGACCGCTCCTGCGGCAGCACAAAGGTCGTGCCCACGCCGCGCCGCTCCATGCGCCCCGTGCGCCCGATGCGGTGCACAAAGTCCTCCGTCGAGTTCGGCATGTCGTAGTTCACCACATGCGCAATGTGCGACACGTCAATGCCGCGCGCCGCCACGTCTGTCGCCACCAGGATGCGGTGGTTCCCCAGCGAAAAGCTGCTCAGCGCCGACGTCCGCTGCGACTGCGAACGGTCCCCGTGGATCACCACCACGTCGTGCCCGTTCTTCTCCAGCTTGCGCGACAACCGGTCCGCGCCGTGCTTGGTGCGCGTGAAGACGAGGTAAGACCCCTCGTCCGTCTCCAGCAGATGCTCCAGCAAGCCGTACTTCTCGTCGCTGGTCACGTGGTATCCGCGCAGCTCCACGCGGTCGCACGGCCGCGTCACATGGCCAATCTCGATGCGCACCGGCTCGCGCACGTAGTCGCGCACCACCTCGCGCACGTTCGCGTCCAGCGTCGCGCTGTAGCACAGCGTCTGCCGCTTTTTCGGCAACGCGCCCACAATCCGCCGTATGCTCGGCAGGAACCCCATGTCCAGCATGCGGTCCACCTCGTCCAGCACCAGCATCTCCACGTTGCGCAAATCCACCTCGCGCCGCCGCAGATAATCCTCCAGGCGCCCCGGCGTCGCCACTATCAGCCGCACGCCGCGGTGGATCTGCTGCAACTGGTTGTGCTCGCTCATGCCGCCCACCACCAGCGCCGAATCCCGGTTCGCCGTCGGCACCAGCTTCGCGTATACCTCCATCACCTGCATCGCCAGCTCGCGCGTGGGCAGCAGGATCAGTGCGCGTGTCACCTTGCGTGCCGCCGGGTCGCTCGCGTCGCGCCCGTCCAGCTTGTCAATCATCGGTATCAGGAAGCTCAGCGTCTTGCCCGTGCCCGTCTGCGCCGTCGCCAGCACGTCGCGGCCCTCCAGCGCCGGCGGTATCGCCTCCGCCTGCACCGGCGTCGGCGACACAAAATTGGCCGTGGCCAGCCGCTTCTTCAGAAACGCGCTGATGGCCATCTCGCTGAACGGCGGCCCGGAGGCCTTCGTCTCGGCAAGTGGGGCTATGGCTGTGGGGGTTTCGGTGTTCTCAAGCACGGCGCTCGCGCCGTCATGGTTTTTCGTTGTCAAGGTGTCCTCAAATCTCTCGTTGGTTCGGTGGCGATTGCGCAGCGACGCACTACGCGTCGGTTTACCTTGCCAGCACTTTGTAGGTTGGTAGCCTCAGTGCTGCTGCATGGCGAGAAGGGTCGTTACCCTCCATCGAGCCAGAGCAACCACAGCGGTATGCGGTGGGGGAAGAGCGTTCGCAGTCTCTGGCCAGACCCGATTCGTTCGGAGTGCTTGCCTGCGAAGCCGCGCGAAATCAATCACGCAACATCAGTATACCATCGCTTGCCCTTGATTCTGTCCCGCGAACACTTGCGCCCGAATCAGACCTGGCACACCGCCAGCCCTCGCCGCTCCAGATACTTCTGGTGGTACTCCTCCGCCCGCCAGAACGTCCCCGCCGGCACAACCTGCGTCACGATGGGCGCGTCGAACTGCCCCTCGATCTTCAGTTGCTCAATCTTCCGTTCCGCCGCCCGCTTCTGCTCCTCCGAGTGGTAGAAGACCACGCTGCGGTACTGCGTGCCGTAGTCCGGCCCCTGCCGGTTCAGTTGCGTCGGGTCGTGCAGTGCAAAGAAAGCGTCCAGCAGCGCGTCGTAGCTCACCCGCGCCGGGTCGAACTGCACCTCCACCACCTCCGCGTGCCCTGTGCGGTCCGTGCAAACCTCGCGGTACGTCGGATGTTCCAGCTCTCCGCCCTCATATCCGGCCGCCGTCTCCACCACGCCGTCCATCTTGCTGAACTGCATCTCCACGCCCCAAAAGCATCCTGCCCCGAACGTCGCTTTTTCTACTGCCACAGCTGGGCCCTCCTCTGGGCCGTTCTGTATACTTTGCCTTCGGCCCCACGCTTGTCTACCCCTTGGACGATTAAATTTTCAAATGGATGCAGACAATTAAACGTCTCCCATCCAGACCGCCCAGACCGCCCTCATTTAACGGTTTTTCTTTGGATAACGGTAGCGGCAGCTACCGTCCGCGCTTCCCGCGTATCGGCGGTTTCACCTTGGCAAAGATGGGCCGCGTGGCCTTCGCCTGCACCTTCTTGCCCGCCGCCGCACGCCCCAGCGCTATCACCTCGCCCGGCGTCAATTCGCGGAACTCCCCCGGCGGAACATCCAGCACCAGCCCGCCGTACCCGATTCTCCGGATCTTCTCCACGTGGTGCCCAATCTCCTCGAACATCTTCCGCAGTTGCCGGTTCCGCCCCTCGATCAGCGTCACCTCGTACCATGGATTGTTGCCCTCGCGCGCCTCTTTCACCTTCGCCGGAGACGTCAGCACGCGGTCGCGCTTGTTCCCCTCCTGCATCCGCCCGCGGTCAATCATCACCCCGTGCCGCAGTTGCTGCAGCGCCGCCGCCGTCGGTGTCCCGCTCACCTTCACCAGATACGTCTTCTCCACGCCCGTCGCCGCCTTGCTCAGCCGGTTGGCCAGCTCGCCGTCGTTGGTCATCAGCAGCAGACCCTCGCTCAAATAATCCAGCCGCCCCACCGGATACAGCCGCACCTTCGGCCCCGTCGAACGCCCCAGCAGGTCCATCACCGTCGGCCTGTGCTCAGGATCCGATAGCGTCGTCACATAGCCCTTTGGCTTGTTCAGCATGTAGTACCGGTGCTCCTGCGGCCCGTGCAGCAGCTTCCCGTCCACGCGGATGTGGTCGCGCGTTGCCACCGCCTTCGCGCCCAGCTCCTTCACCACCTGCCCGTTCACCTCGACCCGCCCGGCTGTGATCAGTTCCTCGGCCTTGCGCCGCGACGCTACACCGGCCCGCGCCAGTATCTTCTGCAGCCGCTCCTCTGTTCCCGCCGGAATCTTCTCTTCACTCATTCTGTGCCAAACTCTCTCCTGCGTGCTCCTGCTCGTTCTCCGCCAAATCCTCCGCCAGCTCCTCGCGAATCTCCTCCGCCGTCTCGCCCTCCACGGCCTCGCCGTTCTCCGCCGCCATCGGCAGGGCGTCCTGCTCCGCCATCTCCACCGCCATCTTCTCGAACTCCTCGATGCTGGGCAGCTCCGTCAGGTCCTTCAGCCCAAAGCGCAGCAGAAACTCCCGCGTCGTCTTGTACAGAATCGGCCGTCCCACCACCTGCTTGCGTCCCGCCGTGGTGATCAGCTTGCGCGCAATCAGCGAACCCAGCACGCCTGTCGTGTCCACGCCGCGTATCTCCGATATCTCCGGCGCCGTCACCGGCTGCTTGTACGCAATCACCGCCAGCGTCTCCAGAGCCTGCAGGCTCAGCTTCATCGGCGGCTTCAGGCTCTTCACAAACACCCGCACCAGGTCGTGATACTCCGGCTTTGTCGCCATCCGGTACCCGCCCGCCACCTCGCGGATCTCCATCCCGCGCTCGTTCGCCGCGTACTCCTCCATCAGCGCGGCCGTCTCCCGCCGCAGCACGCCCTGGATGCGCTTCTCGCGCTCCTTCTGCTCGCGCTTGGCCCGCGCCTCTTCTTCCGCAAACAGCTTTCCGCCACCCGCAGTCTCAGCGGGGGATTCCGTCTGTTCAGCCGCTTCCGCCGGAGTCTCTACCTCCGCCTGCGCCTCACCCTCGGCAGCCGCAGCCGCCTCCGCCGCCAGCATCGCCTCGGCGTCCTCGCCCAGCAGCGCAGCCATCTGCGCCAGCGTCACCGGCTCCTCGGCCGCGTAGATGATGGCCTCAATCTGTGCTCGTATGCCCATCCGTCCTCATCGTGCCCGCTCTCGGGCACGCCTTAGAGTTTACCCGCTCCAAGGCATCGCTTGCTGTGCAAACTCAAGCGTTTTCGCACTTTCCAATCCCGCCATTCAGCCGCGAGCATCGCGAGCGCCACAGCCTTACGCATCTGCAATCTGGCGCGCGTCAGCGCGCGTACGCCGCGCGGCTAGCGCCAGTCGTCTCTGACCTGCGCCTGCTCCGCCATCGCCGCCTCGAACCCCGTGCTCTTCTTGATCAGAATGTCCCCGAAGTTTCGCTCCTGCCGCAGCAGCACAGCCTGCAGCCGCACCATCTCCAACAATGCTAGGAACATGCAGATCAGCGCGCGCTCCGAGTGCGTGTGGTGCAGCAGCTTCCGCAGTGAAACCGGTTTGTCCTCCAGCACCAGACGCCGCTTCACGAAATCCAGCATCTGCGCCACCGTCACCGCGTCCTCGTCCACGTTCAGCATCGGACGGTTCTTCACCCGCTCCAGCACCTCGCGGAACACCCGCACCAAATCCAGCGTGTCCGCCTCAAACTCCCGCTCCGCGTTCGCGTCTGCCTCAAACTCCCGTTGCCCGGGATTCGTCCAGCTCGCCGCCTCCACCTGTTGCCGCTCGGCCAGCATCTGCGCCGCGTTCTTGAAGCGCTCGTGCTCCAGCAGCCGGTCCACCAGCTCCCGCCGCGGATCCTCGTCCTCCCCCGCCACGTCGCTCGGGTCGCGCGGCAGCAGCATCTTGCTCTTGATGTGGATCAGCAGCGCTGCGGTGTAGATGAACTCCCCGGCCGTGTCCACGTCCGTCTGCTTCAGATGCTCCACGTACGCCAGAAACTGTTTCGTCACCCGCGCAATGGGGATGTCGTAGATGTCAATGTCCTGGCTGCGGATCAGGTCCAGCAGCAGGTCCAGCGGCCCGTCGTACACCGCGCCCACCCGCACCGTGAACGGAGACTCGCTCGCCTCCGCCTTCTTCTTCGTCACCGTCGGCTTCTCCGCCGTGTTGTTTGCAGGCGCTCCGCCCTCCGCTGCGTTTGCGGTAGTGCGCTCTTCGCCGTTGCCGCCCGTTGGTTCCATCAAAGCGACTTCACCCTCAGACACATCGCATCATGTACCGCCGCCATCGTAGCCGCCGCGGTCGTGCGTGCCTTCGCCTCACCCGCCGACAGTATCTCCCGCACCAGCGCCGGATTCTCCTCAAACCCGCGCCGCCGCTCCTGGATCGGCGCCAGCACTGCCGCTATCCCGTCCGCCGCCCATCCCTTGCACTCGATGCACCCAATCCCCGCCGTCTTGCAACCCTCCCACACCTTCGCCCGCGTCTCCTCCGTGCTGAACACCTTGTGCAGGTCGCCCACCGGACACACCTCAGGATTTCCCGCGTCCGTGCGCCGCTTCCGCGCCGGATCCGTCACCATCGTCTTCAGCTTCGCCCGCATCTCCGCCTCGGGCTCGCTCAGCAGAATCGTGTTCCCGTAGCTCTTGCTCATCTTGCGCCCATCGGTCCCGGGCAGCTTCGGCGAAGCCGTCACCAGCACCTTCGGCTCCGGCAGCACATCCTCGCCCTTCCCGTAGTGCGAGTTGAACTTCCGCGCCACCTCCCGCGTCAGCTCCACGTGCGCCATCTGATCCTGTCCCACCGGAACGTACTGCGGCCGGTACACCAGAATGTCCGCCGCCATCAGCAGCGGATACCCCAGAAATCCGTACGTGTTCAAATCCTTCTGGCTCAACTGTTCCTGCTGCTCCTTGTACGTGGGCACGCGCTCCAGCCAGCTCAGCGGCGTAAACATCCCCAGCAGCAGCGCCAGCTCCGCGTGCTGCAGCACGTCCGACTGCACAAAAATCGTCGCTTGCTCCGGGTCCAGCCCCGCCGCCAAATAATCCAGCGCCACCTGCAGCGTGCTCTCCGGAACCCCCGACGGATCCGCGTACTCGGTCGTCAGTGCATGCAGATCGGCGATGAAGTAGTAGCACTCATACTTCCGCCCCCCGCCCGCCACCGTCTCGTCCTGCAATGAAACCCAGTTGCGCAGCGCGCCCATGTAGTTGCCCAGGTGCAGCTTCCCCGTTGGACGCATGCCGCTCAGCACGCGCGCCCCTGCCTGGTTGTTGTTGGTTGCACTCATCGGTCTAATGTCTGATGGTAAATGATTCGCCTCGCCCCAGTCGCCTGCAAGTCGCGTGCCTGCTGCGCGGATATCCCGCGGGAAGGGAAGCCGCTACAGCCTCACCAGCGCCGCGTTGAACGCGTCCAGCGCCGGATACAGCACCATCCCGATCAGCCGCCCGCCCACCAGAAACAGGATCAGCAGCCCGAACATCCCCACTCGGTCGTACACCTTCAACAGCGGATACGGCAGAAAGTGCCGCACCACATGGCTCCCGTCCAGCGGTGGAATTGGCAGCAGGTTGAACGCGAACAGCGTCAGGTTGATCAAAATTACGTCGTACAGCAGCAGCGCCAGGGGGAACATCTGCGGCAGCCCCTCCGTCGCAATCCCCGTCTGCCCCAGCCCCAGCACAATCGCCGCGCCCACCGACGTCGCCCCGCCCGGCACCGCGTGCTTGATCACCAGCAGCAGCACCAGCGCAGCGCCCGCCGCCAGCAGATTGCTCGCCGGCCCCGCCAGCGTCACCAGAATGTCGTCCCGCTTGTAGTTGCGCAGGTTGCGCCCGTTCACCGGCGTCGGCTTCGCCCACCCGATCAGCGGCCAGTGGTACAGCAGCGCCAGGCCGGGTATGATGACGCTCCCGATGGGGTCCAGGTGCTTCAGCGGATTCAGCGTCACACGCCCCAGCATCCGCGCCGTCTGGTCGCCGCACCGCGACGCCATCCACGCGTGCGCCGCCTCGTGCATGCTGAAGGCGAACACCAGCACCACCGCCTGAAACACTATCAACACAATCCGCAAATCCATCGTCCGTCTCCAGATGCGCTAACTCCGCAGCCGCACCTTCCATCCTAATGGTTTCGTAAACGCGAAGCCTTCAGCGCGACAGCTTTTCCAGCACCCGCATCGCCGCGCCCGAATCTATCGCCGCCGCCGCCCGCTCCGCCCCATGCCGCAGATTCCCCGCCAGCCCTGCCGTCACCAGCACCGCCGCCGCATTCAGCAGTACCACATCCCGCCGCGGACTCCGCTCACCCTGCAAAATCGCCCGCAGAATCTCCCCATTCTCCTTCGCCGAACCTCCGCGCAGCGCCTCAATCGGTGACCGCGCCAGCCCCGCATCCTCCGGCCTCACCTGCGTCAGTCGCACCTCGCCGCCCACCACCTCTGCCACGCTGCTCCATCCCGTAATCGTCAACTCGTCCAGCCCGTCCGACCCGTGCACCACAAACGCGTGCTCCGTCCCCAGCATCGCCAGCGCCTGCCCCACCAGCGGAACCAGCCGCTCCGCGTACACGCCCATCACCTGCCGCCGCGCCCCCGCCGGATTCGTCAGCGGCCCCAGGATGTTGAACACCGTCCGCACCCCCAGCTTCTTTCGCACCGGCATCACATGCTTCATCGCCGGATGCATCGCCGGCGCATGCAGGTACATGAATCCCGTCTCGCGCAGCGTCCCCACCGCCGCCTCCGGCTCCAGATCCACCCGCACTCCCAGCGCCTCCAGCACGTCGGCCGACCCCGACAGCGAAGTCACGCTCCGGTTCCCGTGCTTGGCAATCTTCGCGCCCGCTCCCGCCGCCACCAGCGCCACCGCCGTCGAGATGTTGAACGTCGCCTGCGCTCCGGCGTTGGTCATCGCGTCGCCGCCGGTCCCGCACGTGTCCACCAATCCAGCGCGCTCCGCATCCGTCAGCGGAAGCGTCCGCGCCGCCTCCCGCATCGCCAGCACAAACCCCGCCACCTCGCCCGCCGTCTCGCCTCGCTCAGTCAGCGCCACCAGCATCGCCTCCAGGTGAGCCTCCTCGGCCTCCCCGCGCAGCACCGCCGCCATCGCCGCATACGCCTCTTCGCAGCTCAGTGTCTTTCCCGCCACAATCCGCTGCAAATACTCTTGCGGAAGGTCGTTATTGCCTTGCTTTCCCATGCCCGCAGAGTAGCAGCTTCCCGTCCTGCGGGCGAATCATCAAGAGTTCCACAATCTTCAGCGCGCGCAACGCTAAAGCGCGGAGCGCCTTGCCCGCCCCGCCGCCAACCCGGTATCATCAATCTCTGCACTCGTTCTCCCCATATCCATGAAAATCCACGAGTACCAAGCCAAAGACATCCTCCGCCAGTACGCGGTCCCCGTTCCCGACGGCCGCATGTGCGCCACCCTCGACGAAGCCGACGCCGCAGCCCGCGCCCTCTTCGCCGCCGGTCACGCTGTTGTCGTCGTCAAAGCCCAGATCCACGCCGGTGGACGCGGCAAGGGCGGTGGCGTCAAGCTCGCCCGCACCCTCGACGAGGCCAACGCCGCAGCCCGCGCCATCCTCGGCATGCAGCTCGTCACCCACCAGACCGGCCCCGCCGGACAAAAGGTCCAGCGCCTGCTCGTCGAGGCCGGCTCCGCCATCGACCGCGAGCTCTACCTCGGCATCGTCCTCGACCGCGCCGCCGCACGCATCACCTTCATGGCCTCGCAGTCCGGCGGCATGGAGATCGAAGAGGTCGCCGCCCGCACGCCCGAAGCCATCTTCAAGCAGCGCATCGACCCCGCCGTCGGCTTCCAGCCCTATCAGGCGCGCAGCCTCGCCTTCCAGCTCGGCCTCGCTCCCACGCAAATCGGCGATGCCGTCAAGTTCATGACCGGCCTCTACAACGCCTTCGTCGCCACCGACGCCTCGCTCATGGAGATCAACCCCTTCATCACCACCAAGTCGGGCTCGCTCGCCGCGCTCGATTGCAAGATCAACTTCGACGACAACGCCCTCTTCCGCCATCCCGCGCTCAAGGAGCTGCGCGACATCGCAGAGGAGGACCCGCTCGAGGTCGAGGCCAGCAAGTACTCCCTCAACTACATCAAGCTCGATGGCAACATCGCCTGCATGGTCAACGGCGCCGGCCTCGCCATGGCCACCATGGACATCATCAAGTACTCCGGCGGCTCGCCCGCCAACTTCCTCGACGTCGGCGGCGGCGCCAACCAGCAGCAAATCGAAAACGCCTTCGCCATTCTCCTCGCCGACCCCGAGGTCAAGGCCATCTTCATCAACATCTTCGGCGGCATCCTGCGCGTGGACGTCCTCGCCACCGCCGTCGTCGCCGCCGCCAAGAACCTCAACGTCACGCTGCCCATCATCCTCCGCCTCGAAGGCACCAACGTCGAGGAGGGTCGCCGCATCCTCGCCGAATCCGGCCTCACCTTCCAGGTCGGCTCCACCATGAAGGAGGCGGCCCAACTCGCCGTCGCCGCTGCGAAAGGCGGTCGCTAATGTCTGTACTCGTAGATAAAAATACCCGGCTGATTGTTCAAGGCATTACTGGTCGTGAGGGCACCTTCCACGCCAAGGGCTGCGCCGAGTACGGCACCAACGTCGTCGGCGGAGTCACTCCCGGCAAAGGCGGCACCACCCACGAAGGCTGGCCCGTCTTCAACACCGTCGCAGAGGCCGTCCAGCAGACCGGCGCCAACGCCACCGTCATCTTCGTCCCGCCGCCCTTCGCCGCAGACGGCATCCTGGAGGCCACCGCCGCGGGCCTGCCTCTCATCGTCTGTATCACCGAAGGCATCCCCACGCTCGACATGGTCAAGACCTGGGAGGTCGTGCGCCAATCCAACTCGCGCCTCATCGGCCCCAACTGTCCGGGCGTCATCTCTCCGGGCAAGGCCAAGATCGGCATCATGCCCGGCCGCATCCACAAAGAAGGCTCCGTCGGCATCATCTCCAAGTCCGGAACCCTCACCTACGAGGCCGTGTATCAGCTCACCACCCGCGGCATCGGCCAGTCCACCGCCATCGGCATCGGCGGCGACCCCATCATCGGCACCACGCACATTGACGCGCTCCAGCTCCTCAACGAAGACCCCGACACCGAGGCCATCATCATGATCGGCGAGATCGGCGGCTCCGCCGAAGAGGCCGCCGCCGCCTACATCCAGCAGCACGTCAAGAAGCCCGTCGTCGGCTTCATCGCCGGCCAAACCGCGCCCCCGGGCCGCCGCATGGGCCACGCCGGCGCCATCATCTCCGGCGGAGAGGGAACTGCCGCCAGCAAGATGAAGGCCATGCAGGAGGCCGGCATCCACGTCGTCGAATCCCCCGCAGACATCGGCGCCACCATGGCCCGCGTCCTCGGCAAAGCCTAACTCTTCCACGCATCACAACCGCACTACTTAGGAGAACTCACCATGTCCCAACGCACCTTCAGCATCGTCAAGCCAGACGCCTTCGCCGCAGGCCACACCGGCGCCATCCTCGCCATGATCGAGCAGGCCGGTTTCAAACTCGTCTCCGCCAAGCGCCTCTCCCTCTCCGTCGCCCAGGCGCAGGGCTTCTACGCCGTCCACGCACAGCGTCCCTTCTTCGCCGAGCTCTGCCAGTTCATGGCCTCCGGCCCCATCCTCGCCCTGGTCCTCGAAAAGGACAACGCCATCGCCGACCTCCGCACCCTCATGGGCGCCACCGACCCCGCCAAGGCCGAGCAGGGAACCATCCGCAAGCGCTTCGCCACCAGCATCGGCAACAACGCCATCCACGGCTCCGACGCCCCAGAGACCGCCGCCTTCGAGATCGGCTACTTCTTCGCCGGCCTCGAACTCCGCTAATTATTTTTGCTAGTACAGCCAAGATTGATGGCTGAGTCATCCGGACACCCCACAACGCGCAGCGTTGTGGGGTGTCCCTCTTAAACCTTGTCATCCTGAGCGCAGCGAAGGATCTGCTTGCAGTGTCCCAGCCACAGATATTCGCGGTACATCTTGATGTTCGCAGCAGAACAGCAAGCAATCGGTAGTTCGCAGACGAATGCTGATTGTAAGTACGGTTTATCCTGTACCCGATGGAAACCCTCACCCTCGCCGGCCGCACCGTCTCCCGCATCGCCCTCGGCACCTGGGCCATCGGCGCATCCGAATGGTCCAACGTGGACCGCGATGCCTCCGTCGCCACCGTCCTCCGCGCTCTCTCCCTCGGCATCAATCTCGTGGACACCGCGCCCATCTACGGCGCCGGCAACGCCGAAGACATGCTCGGCGAGGCCCTCGCCCGCCACATCGCTGCCGGTGGCAAGCGCGAAGATATTTTTATCGCCACCAAGTTCGGCCTCCAGCGCCGCCCAGACCGCCGCGTCGTCACCAACGCCACCCCCGCCTTCCTCGCCGAGGAGCTGGACAACTCCCTCCGCCGCCTCCGCACCGATTTCATCGACCTCTACCAGCTCCACTGGCCCGACCCGCTCGTCCCCATGGAGCAGGTCGCCGAAGCGCTTCTCCCCCACCTCGCAACAGGCCGCGTCCGCGCCCTCGGCCTCTCCAACTGCTCCCCCGCGCAGATGCAGGCCTTCCAGTCCGTCGCCCCGCTTGCCAGCAACCAGCCGCCCTACAACCTCTTCGAACGCGGCATCGAAGCCGACGTCCTCCCCTACACCGATTCACTCGGCATCGCCTCCCTCGCCTGGAGCGCCCTCTGCCGCTCGCTCCTCGCCGGTCGCGTCACAGCCCAAAGCACCTTCACCGACATCCGTCAGTACGACCCCAAGTTCCAGCCGCCGCGCCTCGCGCAGTACGCCGCCGCTGCCGCCGCGCTCGACCAATTCGCGCAATCGCACTACAACCGCCGCGTCCTCCACCTCGCCATCCGCTGGCTCCTCGACCGCTCCCCGCACATCGTCGCCCTCTGGGGAGCGCATCGCCCCGCCCATCTCGACGACGTCGCCGCCTGCCTCGGCTGGCATCTCGACGCCTCCGCCATGCAAGCTATTGACGACATTCTCGCCACCCACATCACAGACCCCGTCGGCCCTGAGTACCTCACCCCCGGCATCCGCACGGAGTAACATCACTCCACAGGAGGCTTCCCCCATGCCCTCAATCCGTCGCTCGCTTCTCATCCTCGCCCTCACCACCCTCGTCGCCGCGCCCCTCGCCCTCCGCGCCGCCGCCAAGCAAGCCAAGCTCGTCGTCCCCATCACCACCCACGACGGCCTCGCCGCCGGCTCTGCCACCATCACACCCCACAAGGACGGCATCCGCATCCACATCTCCGCCAAGAACCTCCCCGTCGGAGACCACGCCGTACACATCCACTCCATCCCCCGCTGCGATCCGCCCGACTTCAAGTCCGCCGGCCCCCACTTCAACCCCACCCACAAGATGCACGGCTACATGAACCCCAACGGCCCCCACATGGGCGACATGCCCGCCAACCTCACCATCGGCGAATCCCACACCGGCGAGGCCACCTTCACCCTCCCCTTGCTCTCGCTCGAATCCATCCTCGCCAACGGCGGAACCTCGCTCGTCATCCACGACCACGGCGACGACCAGATGACCGACCCCTCCGGCAACAGCGGCAACCGCATCGCCTGCGCCGTCATCTCTCGCTGAAACAATTCACCACGCCTTAAGCTGGATGCCCCACAACGCGCAGCGTTGTGGGGCATCCCTCCAAACCAGTGTCATCCTGAGCGCGTAGCGCGAAGGACCTGCTTTTGTCTTGGCGTGCGTCAGCACGCGCCCGGCCGTGCGGCCGTCAGCACTATTTGCGGTCGAACCGGTATACCAGCCCGATCGATATGTAGAAGTTCGTGTCCGTCGCGTCGCCCCAGTGCGAAAGCATCAGGTCCGGCTGGAAGCGCAGCGCGATCTTCCGTTGCAGGTTGTAGTCAATGCTCGCGCCGATGGCCCCAATCGGTGCCCAGCGGTTCGTGTACAGCCCCACCGCCGTCTCGGGTGTCGGATCCGTTCCCTTGCTGAAGTCGCCGCGCGAGCTTCCGCCCAGCACATGCGCGTTCAGCGCAAAGTTCGGCCCATCCGGCCCGCGCATCGTCACCCCGAACAGCCCCATGTTCTGGAACACCAGCGTCCGGTGCAGCCCATAAGGATTCTCATGCACCGACGTCGTCCCGTACTCGCCGCGCAGATCCGCCACCAGTCCCAGCCGGTTCGGTCCCGCATGCAGCAGGCTCACCGGCCCCGTGAACCACCGCGTCAGCATCACTTCGCCGCCGCCGGCGTTCGACCGCGGTATGAACAGCGGCCCCGCCGTCCAGTTCATGTAGCTCAACCCGCCGAATAGGTCCCACTTGTTGTCGTAGCTCGGCGGCACATTCACCGCAATGGACCCGTGTACCACCGGCCCCTTATCGCTCGAACTCGAGCTGTCCTGCGCGCGCGCCACCATCGCGCCCGCCAGCAGCAGCGCCGCCATCGCCATACCACCCGCCATGCGCATCTTCCCGCGCCCTGCCAATCCGTCGCTCACTCGCAAACAGCCTCCAATAAGTTCAATTCAAAGGATAAACGATTCACCCTGCCCATGCTCGTCCCCGCCGCCGCCATTTCGCCTCACCTTGCGGTACGCCGCCGCACCGCCGCACGGCTCTACCCGCCCTCTTTGTGCGACAATATCCCCAGTGATTTCCCCTCCGGCCACCCATTTCGCCGCCGGACGGGCAGGAGAAAATATGGAATTCCAGCCGTGGCACATCATCGTCGTTCTGGTCGTAGCGCTACTGCTCTTCGGAGGCAAGAAGCTGCCCGAGCTCGGCAAGGGCCTCGGAGAAGGCTGGCGCGGCTTCAAGGACGGCCTCTCCGGCAACTCCTCCGACGCCGCCAAGCCCGCCGACCCCACCACCCCCGCACCCAAGCCCGACGAGACCAAGAAGTCCTAACCTATCTCGCCCCACCAACCCAGGCCGCGTCTTCGGATGCGGCCTTCGCATTTAAATCGTGATCATCACCACCGCGCCCAGTGCCAGCGCCATCCCCCACTTCTGCCGCGCCGTCGGATGCTCGTGCAGCAGCCACGACGCCAGCAGTATCGTCGACGCCGGATACAGCGACGCCAGCACCGCCGCCACATCCAGCCGCCCAAACCGCGTGCTGCTGATGAACATCATGTTCCCTGCCGTGTCCATCACCACCGTCATCAGCGCGCAGCCCACCACCTTGCGCGTAAAGCTCCCCGCCGCCGCCGCCGTGCCCGCATCCTTCTTCCCGAACCGGCTGATCACCGCCAGCGCCGCCAGCGTCGCCGTCACGCTCCCCACCCTCGATGCCGTCATCGCTCCCAGCGGCCCCGCGCTGTTGGCCAGCTTCAGCCCAATGAAGAAAAGCCCGAAGAACAACCCGCTCAGCACGCTCAGCAGCATCACGCGCAGCTCCGCCTTGTCCTCCGGATGCTCCCCCGCAATCAGCCATATCGCCGTCGCCGCCGCCGCAAAGCCCAACCCCTGCTGCAAGCTCGGCGCGCCCTGCGCCATCATCCCCGCCACCGCCGGAATCCCCGCGCACAGCAGCCCGCTCACGCTCGCCGCCGGCCCCATCGTCCCAGACGCAATCGCCACGTAGAAGCACATCAGCCCCAGCCCCGCGCACACACCCGCCCCCACGCCCCACCACAGCGCCACTCCGTGCGGTAGCCCATGCCGCATCGCTGCCACCGTTGCCACCAGCACCAGGCTCACCACATGCGACAGCAATATCAGCTTCAGCGACGCCCGCATCGTGCTCCCCGCCAGCCGTACGCCCAGCCCGCCGTAGAAGTCCCCGCCGCCCCAGAAGATCGCAGCCCCGCATCCCAGCAGCACTGCCGCCAGCGCCGGAGACAAATGTCCTGTCATCGCCTGCATCATGCCTGTTCCCTGTGTTCTTTGGATGCCCGCGCCGCGCCTACTGGTGCACCGCGGCCGGCGTCGGATAGTATCCGGGCCGCGCAATCACCGTCAGCCCCGGCTTGTTCACCTGCACCTCGATGGTGCGGTACCGGCTGTCCAGCGTCGGTATGTGGCTGTTGTATCCAATCGTGTACTGCAGCCGCACCTGCTCGGCGATGTGCGCGTACGCACTCTCGATGGCCGTCTGGCTGAAGCCCGCAATCGCCTGCCCGCCCGTCGCCGCCGCGTACTGCGGCAATATGTTGTCGCGCATCGTCAGCGGAATGTGCAGCCGGTCCAGCCACCCCTCGCCAAACGTCGCCGAATCGCCCACCAGCGCCGCGTACACGCTCACCTGGTTGGTCAGCAGATACTGCCGCACCTGCTTGAAGCTCGCCTTCGAGCCCTGCTCCTTGCCGTCGCTGATCACCAGCACAATCCGCCGCCGCCCCGACCCGCGCGAGCTCACCTGCTGCGCCGCCGCCAGTAGCGCGTCGTTCAGTGTGTGGATCTCCTTCGGTATCGTGATGAACGACCCGCCTCCGTGTGGATGCATCGTCTGGTTATTGTCGAAGTTCGGCTTCCCGTTCACGCTGATGCCCCCCGCCAGCGGCCCCGAGTTCACCGGAACCCCCATGTCCCGCCCCTTGGTCTTCATCTTCTGCAGCGCCATGTTCACCCGCGCGCTCGCCGCACCCGTGAACTCCGTTTGCACCTTCACCCCGTTGTTGTAGCTCAGCACCGCCACCTCGTCCTGCGGCGTGAACGCACCCTGCATCGCCGCCAGCGAGTCGTTCACCTTCTTCATCACGTCCGCGGGCAGGCTCTGGTCCACCACAATCGCCGCCGAAATGGGGAAGGGGTCCACCGTGAACAGCGATATCCGCTGCGGCTGCCCGTTCTCCAGCACCTGGAAGTTCCGCCACGTCAGCCCCGGCACCAGCGCGCCCTTGCTGTCCTTCACCGTCACCGGCACTTCCACAAAGTTGGTGTGCACGCGCACAAACGCCCGCGTCGCCGTGGGCCCCGCGCCCGTCGGCGGCAGCGCCTCCGGTGGACCCTGCTCCACCGTCTGCGGCTCCACGGCCTTCAGCCCCGGCTTCGGGGCATCCGGCACCGGAGCCTTCAAATCCTCGTTGTTGCTTGTCGGCGTCGTCCCCTGGCCCGGCGTCACTCCGCTGAACATACCCGGCGGCGTCGCCTTCTGCGGCGCCGGAGCATCGGGTATCGCCTGCTGCGCCGCCAGCGCCAGTCCTCCGGCCAGTAACGCCAGCAATGCCACCAGTGATGTCTTTGCGCGCACAATACCCTCCAACCGCTTCAAACCTCAAGATTACCAGAGCCACACGCCCCGCGCGGGCGCGCTAATTAACTGTGAAGTTGACGTTCCCGCTCGCCGTTTGTAACAGCGACGTTCCCGTCACCGTGCACACATAGCTCCCCGCCGTCGTCCCGCTCGGCGTCAGCACGGGAGCGCTTCCCCCGCTTCCGCATCCCACCGCTCCGCCCAGCACAAAGACCATCGCCACCGCCGCCAGCGCCGGCAGAACGCGCCGCCTCCGCGCCCCCATCACCAGCATCGCCCCCAGCCCCGCGCCCATCCACCACAACCCCGCCGCGCCCACGCTCGTCTGCGTGTTTCGCTTCGTCGTCGAGATGTTCACCGTCACCGTTGCCGTCGAACCGCTGGTCAGCGTCACCGCCGCCTGCTGCACCGTGCACGTCGGCGTCGCCGTCTCGTTCGCAGGCATCGTCGTAATCGCGCACGTCATCGCCACCACTCCGGCAAATCTGTTCTGCGATGTCACCGTCACCGAACTCGTCCCGCTGTTTCCGGCCGTCACCGTGAGCGTCGTCCCTTGTCCCACCACAAAGCTCGCCGCCACCGCCGTCAGCAGGTTGTACACGTCCACCGAACCCCATCCCGTCACCTGGTCGTACCCCGTCGTCACCGCAAACCCCGCCGTCCCTCCCGTCAGGCTGCTCGTGCTCGGCGCGCTGTTGTTGCACATGCTGGCTGTGCTCACCGTGCAGCCGCTCACCCCGCTCGTCGCCGGCGTCACGTCGTGGAACACGCTCATCGCTCCCGATGCCCCCAGCGCATAGATCTCCGGATTGATGTTCCCCTGCGCCCCGCCCATCTGCTGCACCGCCATCGCCACAATGCCCGCCATCCCCGGCGCCGCCGCGCTCGTTCCCCCGAACACCACCTTGCTCCCGTTCAGGTACGCCATGTATCCGTCATGCAGCGACGATGGCAGCGCCACATCCGGCACATCGCGGAACCCGTCCGCCGGAACCCCCGTCCCCGCCTGCCACGTCGGCTTCGTCATATACAGGCTCACGCCCCCGCCCGACCCCGCCACCACATACGTCGGCCCCGTGCCCGGCTCGTTCCACCCTCCCTCCGGGATGTACCCCAGCGCGCTCTCGTCCGTCGCGCTGTTCGCCGAGTTCCAGTATGTAGACGGGCTGGCCGCGTCCGCGAACTCTGTCCCTCCCACGCACGTTACATACGGGTTGGCGCAGATCGCGTTGATGCTCGGCGTCAGCGTCCCGCTCGGTGCCGCAAACGCCGACGCGCATCCCGATACCGCCGAGTCGCCCGACGACACCAGCGTCGTAATCCCCTCCGCCGCCGCCTGCCCGAACAGCGTGTTCCAGTAGCTCACCCCGCTCGACCCCTCGTTCCGTTCGCAGTCCCCGTAGCTGATGTTCATCACCGGGTCCTTCACCGTGTTCACCTCGTACTGCACCGCTATGTCCACGCCGTCATCCGTTACGGAACTCGCGCTCACCACCAGATCCGCCTCCGCTCCCGTCGCCGTGCTCATCACGCGGTTCACGTCCAGCGTCTGCTCCCCCTGATCCGTGCTGGAGTATCCCGGATCCGTCCCCGTCGTGGGAATAATCACCACCGGCTGCGCCGTCGTGTTCAGCCCGAACAGCGTCTGGAAGCTGGTGATGTCCGTCGCTTTCACACGGCTCCGTCCAATGATGGCCACCTTCACGCCCGTGCCCGTCAGCCCCACGGTGTACGCCGACTGCACGTCGAAGATCTTCACAAAGTCCGCCGGCGATAGATAATGCACCGTGCTCGAACTCGTGTACTGCGGCCGCACTCCGCCCGCAGCCGACTCCGGCAACGCCTGCATATGGCTGTGCGCCACCAGTCGCTGCTCGCTCAGCCCGCGGAACCCCGCAATCACCCCCGCCAGCGCCGTCGGAACGCTTGGCTCCGCGCTCACCGCAATCCGCTCCTGTTCCTCCGTGCCCGCCATCACGTGGTACCGGTGGAACTCCGCCCCTAGCGCCCGAGCCACTCTCCCGCTCGCCCCGCTGAACGTCACCATCGTCCGCGCCGGAGACATCCCGTCCACCCGCAGCCCCTGCGCCGTCAGCCAACCCGTCACCGCGTCCACATCGTTCTGCGTCGGCCCGTACTGCTCGCCAATCTGTTCCGGCGTCAGCCACTGGTGATACCGCGGCGACTGTGGATTCTGCTGGTCCGCCAGCAGTTGCTCAAACGCCGCCTGACGCTCCGCGCTCCGCGTCAATACCACCGTCAAATGTTCTAGTTGCACGTCCGCGCTCACCGCGCCCAGATCGCCCTCGGTCGAAGTCCACCCCGCCACGTGCCCCTTCACCGTCTGCCGCTGGTTCACGTCCAGCGCGCCCACCACGCGGTCCGCCTGCGCGCGCACCTGCGCCGCCGCTCCCACCCCGGCCAGCGCCAGCACCATCACCGCTACTCGCCGCATCGCCGTTCCTCTCCGTGCCGCATCCATTCGACGCAGCCCGCTCCCTTTGGTGGATGCGTGCAGTTTAGTCTCCCCACACGGTTGCTGTCATCGCCGGATTAATTGCTTCCTAAGCGATGTTTCTGGCGTTTATCCGGCGGCGCTCACAATGGAACAAACGGCGCCGAAGGCGCGTATGGCCGTGCGGCCCTCAGCACCGCGCAACAGCGCGCAGTCGGCCGTGCGACTGTCAGCACTCATTGCGGCTTGGGTCGGTGCGCGATGATCCGCTCCGCTATCCCTGCATACACCGTCTGCGGCAGCACCCCGCGCTGCACCAGTTGGTTCTTCGCCGTGTACGGTCGCCCCGCAATCAGGCGCGCCACATACGCGTCGCCCATCCCGGGCAAAGCCCGCAGTTGCGCCGCCGTCGCTGTGTTGATGTCCAGTTTCTGCTGGTCCGCGGCGATCTTTTCCGCCACCGTCATCCGTTGCGGCGTCGCCGGAGCGGTAACCGCCGTCGCCGCCCCCTGCGCCCACGCCGTAGAACAGGGCATCAGCCCCGCCACGCCCAGAAAACTCACGCTCACAAACAAAAGCCCCAGCACATGTTGCATAGGAATGCCGCCTCCGCGCAACACGGATCTCTGGGGTGCACTTAGCCTAGCTCCCTCGCGCTAAAATTGACAAGCGGGCCTCGCTTCCTTACCCTTGCATTATGAGCTTTGCCATCCACCATCACGGCCACCATACCCACGCGCTCGGCGCGCGGGCGGCCTCTGGTCTGGCATAACTCAGCTTCAAACCAACCAGTTCAGGCCCGCTCGAGCGTCATCCGCCGGCGGGCTTTTGTGTGTCCGCCCCAGCCGTTGCCGCACCGGACCGAACCCCGAGGAGAATAACAATGTCCGAAGTGAAGATTGATTTCGAAAAGGCCGGCGGTCTCGTACCCGGCATCGTCCAGGACGCCCGCACCGGCCAGTTGCTGATGCTCGGCTTCCTCAACCCCGAAAGCTACCGCCGCACCCTCGAGTCCGGCTTCGTCACCTTCTGGTCCCGCACCCGCAACAAGCTCTGGATGAAGGGCGAGACCAGCGGCAACCGCCTCCGCATCGTCTCCATCGCCACCGACTGCGACAACGACTCGCTCCTCTTCCGCGTCGAGGTCGAAGGCGACGGCCTCGTCTGTCACGAAGGCACCGTCTCCTGTTTCACCAAACCCATCGCACTGAAGGCAGGCCGCTAATGGCAAACAAGCTCAAGCTCGGAATCCCCAAGGGCAGTCTTCAGGACGCCACCATCGCCCTCTTCGAGCGCGCCGGCTGGCGCATCTACGCCTCTGGCCGCTCCTACTACCCCTCCATCAACGACCCCGAGATCGAGTGCATGCTCGTCCGCGCGCAGGAGATGGCCCGCTACGTCCAGCACGGCGCGCTCGACGCCGGCCTCACCGGCAACGACTGGGTCCTCGAGAACCAGTCCGACGTCCAGTACGTCACCAGCCTGACCTACTCCAAGGTCAGCCGCCAAAAGGTGCGCTGGGTCCTCTGCGTCCCCAACGACTCCCCCGTGCAGAAGCCCGAGGACCTCGCCGGCAAGACCATCGCCACCGAGCTCGTCGAGTTCACCAAGCGCTACTTCGCCGAGCGCAAGATTCCCGTCAACGTCGAGTTCTCCTGGGGAGCCACCGAGGTCAAGCCCCCCGCCCTTGCCGACGCCATCGTCGAGGTCACCGAGACCGGCAGCTCGCTCCGCGCCAACAACCTGCGCATCATCGAAACGCTCATGGAGTCCGAGACGCAGCTCATCGCCAACAAGTCCTCCTGGGCCGACCCCTTTAAGCGCGAGAAGCTCGAGAACCTCGCCCTCATGCTCAACGCCGCCATCGACGCCGAGAGCCAGGTCGGCCTCATGCTCAACGTCGCCAAGCGCAACCTCGACGCCGTCCTCGCCGTCCTGCCCGCGCTCAACTCTCCCACCGTCAGCCAGCTCCACGACCCCGAGTGGGTGGCCCTCAACACCATCATCGAATCCACCCACGTCCGCAACGTCATCCCGCGCCTCAAAGCCGCCGGAGCCACCGGCATCGTCGAGTATCCACTCAGCAAGGTCGTCCTCTAACGCGTAGCGTTCTCTTGAAAAGGAAAACAGCATGAAGATTGTCCGCACCTCCGCTCCCTCGTTCCCGCGTCTGCTCGCTCAAATCGAGCAGCGCGGCAACGCCGCCACCGGCGGCGTGGAGCCGGTCGTGCGCACCATCCTCGACCGCGTCCGCCGTCTCGGCGACCTCGCCCTCATCAATTACGCCCGCCGCTTCGACGGCCTCCAACCCTCCCAATCCATCCGCGTCACCCCCGCCGAGATGCGCGCCGCATGGCGCGCCACACCGCGCAATCTCCGCGCCGCCCTCGCCACCGCAGCGCGCAATATCGCGCGCTTCGCCCGCGCCCAGCGCCCCGCCCAATGGGCGCTCTCGCCCGCCCCCGGCGTCACCACCGGCCAACTTGTCCGCCCGCTCGAATCGGTCGGATGTTACGTCCCCGGCGGACGCTACCCGCTCCCCTCCACCGTCCTCATGACCGCCATCCCCGCCCGCGTCGCCGGTGTCCCCCGCATCGTTGTCTGCTCACCCAAGCCCGCGCTCGAGACCCTCGCCGCCGCCCACCTCGCCGGCGTCACCGAGATGTACCGCATCGGCGGCGCGCAGGCCGTCGCCGCCCTCGCCTACGGCACCGAATCCATCGCCCCCGTCAACAAGATCGTCGGCCCCGGCAACCTCTACGTCACCGCCGCCAAGCTCCTTGTCTCTCGCGACTGCGGCATCGACATGTCCGCCGGCCCCACCGAGATTGTCGTCACCAGTGACCGTGGCAACCCCGCCGGCATCGCCGCAGACATCGTCGCGCAGTCTGAGCACGACCCCGAGACCCTCGCTGTCCTCATCACCTCCAAAGTCGCGCTCGCCAAAGCCGTCGCCGCCGAGGTTAAACTTCAGGCAACTGACAATGCTCTCGCCCGCGCCGCCATCGCCGCCCGCGGCCTCATCATCGTCACGCGCAGCGTCGCAGAGTCCCGCGCCCTCACCAACCGCCTCGCCCCCGAGCACCTCACCGTGGACTCCGCCGCAGACCTCAAGTGGGTCGCCAACGCAGGCTCCGTCTTCGTCGGCGACTTCTCCCCGCAGTCCATGGGCGACTACGTCTCCGGAACCAACCACGTCCTCCCCACCGGCCGGACGGGCCGTGTCCGCGGAGGCCTCAGCGTCCTCGACTTCCTCAAGATCATCACCGTCCAGCAGTACACACGCGCCGGACTCGCCAAGCTCGGCCCCGCCGCCGTCACGCTCGCCACCGCCGAAGGCCTCACCGCCCACGCCAACAGCGTCCGCATCCGTTTAGCCGCAAAGAAGAGCCGCATCACGAAGAAGGGAACTGGCACCAAGAAGAAAGGAGGCCGCGCATGACCGACGCCATCAAACCCCAGCCCCGCGCCCTCGTCTCCGCCATGCCGGAGTACCACCCGCCGCTCTCCGCACGCACCGCCCTCCGCCTCGACTTCAACGAGAACACCTTCGCGCCCTCGCCCAAGGTGATCGAGACCCTCCGCGCTCTCACCGCCGAAGGCCTCACCATCTACCCCGAGCGCGCTACCGGAGAGGCCGCCGCCGCCGCCCACTTCAACCTCGCCCCCGATCAGGTCCTCCTCACCAACGGCGTGGACGAGGCCATCCACCTCCTCTGCCTCGCCTACCTCAACCCCGAAGACGAGGTCCTCATCCCCACGCCCAGCTTCTTCATGTACGACATCAGTTCGTCCATGATGACCTCGCGCCTCGTCCGCGTGCAGTCCGATGCCTCGCTCGCGTTCCCCTTCGAGCGCGTCCTGGCCGCCATCACTCCGCTCACCAAGCTCATCCTTCTCTCCTCGCCCAACAATCCCACCGGCGCCATCATCGCCCGCGACCAGATTCTCGCTATCTGCAAAGCCGCGCCCCACGCCGCCATCCTCATGGACGAGGCCTACTACCACTTCCACGGCGAGACCACCCTCCCCGACGTCGGCCGCGTTCCCAACCTCCTTGTCGCCCGCACATTTTCCAAGGCCTACGGCCTCGCCAACCTGCGCCTCGGCATGCTCGCCGGCCCCGCAGACCTCATGCACCCCATCCGCAAAGTCTGCTCGCCCTACAACGTCAACGGAGTCGCCCTCGCCGTCCTCCCCGCCGCGCTCGCAGACGACAATTACATCCGCTGGTACGCCGACGAAGTCCTCGCCGGACGCACCCGCATGGAGCAGGCCCTCACTCGTCTCGGCGTGCGCTTCTGGCCCTCCCATGCCAACTTCATCCTCATGCGCATCGGTGCCAAGCACAAAGAACTCGTCGAAGCCATGCGCCGCCGCGGCGTCCTCCTGCGCGACCGCTCCAGTGACCCCGGCTGCCTCGGCAACGTCCGCATCACCATCGGCGTCGCCGACCACGTCACCCGCGCTATCACCGCACTCGAAGCCTCTCTTAAAGAAATTAACTGGACCGCACCACAAGACTGATGGAACGAAAAAGGAAATATCCGATGGCAGCCAAAGGCCCAAGAAAAACCAAACTCAACCGCATCACCACCGAGACCCAGATCTCCCTCCGCCTCAACATCGACGGGCAAGGGAAGTACAAGGTCCGCACCGGCATCCGCTTCTTCGACCACATGCTGGAGCTCTTCGCCCGCCACGGCGGCTTCGACCTCGCGCTCGCTTGCTCCGGCGACCTCGACGTGGATCAGCACCACACCGTCGAAGACGTCGGCATCGCTCTCGGCGAGTCATTCCTCGCCGCCCTCGGCGACAAAAAAGGCATCCTCCGCGCCGGATACTTCGTCATGCCCATGGACGAGACCCTCTCCGTCGCCGCCGTGGACCTCTCCGGCCGTGTGGCCGTCGTCGTGGACGATCAGGTCACCGTCCCCCTCGTCGGCGACCTCCAATCCGAGCTCGTCGCCGACTTCTTCGACGGCTTCGCCCGCGGCGCGCGCGCCAACGTCCACGTCAAAACCATGTACGGCCGCTCCAACCACCACAAGATCGAAGGCATCTTCAAGGCCTTCGCACGCGCCCTCCGCGCCGCCTGCTCCAAAGACCAGCGCATGAAGAAGATGCTGCCCTCCACAAAAGGTCTCCTCTAACGCATGATCGCCGTCATCGACTACAAAGCGGGCAACCTCACCAGCGTCGTCAAGGCGCTGCGCCGCGTCGGTGCGGACGTCCACGTCACGCAGTCGCCCGCCGACCTCGCCCGCGCCTCCAAAATCGTCCTCCCCGGCGTCGGCCACTTCCAGGCCACCGAACTCCTCTCCACGCTCGGCCTCACCGATGCCGTCCGCGCCGCCATCGCCCGCGGCACACCCTTCCTCGGCATCTGCGTCGGCCTGCAATGGCTCTACGAAGGCTCCACCGAAGCCCCCGCCACGCCCGGCCTCGGCGCGCTCCCCGGCCGCTGCGAGCGCTTTCCCGCCACCTACAACGGTGCCGAACTCAAATCCCCCCACGTCGGCTGGAACTCGCTCGATAACATCCGCCCCGGTTCGCGCCTCCTGCGCAACATCCCCGCCGGCAGCTTCGTCTACTTCACCCACTCCTGGCGAGCCGCCGTCAGTGCCGATACTGCTGCCACCACACCCTACGGCGGGGACTTCACCGCCGCCGTCGAACGCGCCAACCTCTTCGGCGTCCAGTTCCACCCCGAAAAATCCGGCGACACAGGACTCGCCATCTTGAAAAATTTCTTAGAGGTGCAGTGATGAATCTGGAATATGTCATTACTTATCGAGACTATAAAGAAGCACATAGAGTATTCATGTTGCGACCCAAGCCATATGCCGCCATGTGCATATTCGGGGTATGGGTTTTTCCCGTGATTGGAACACTAATCGCAATCCTGCTTACTCTTAATTTTTTCTTTCATAAGATTTCTTTTCATCAATCGGCAGTATGGATTCTCGGAATTATTGCATGGGTGGGAATAGTTTTTGCAGTGGATCTTCCCTTTTATCTTCGGCGACGTTACAAGCGGATGCTGAATGGCCGTAAGGAAACAGACCCGGTTCAGTTTCTAATACAGGATGGACAGATAATCTCTCGGATTCCGGGAAGAAGCGAAGGAAGATTCTTTCCATCTGCAATTCTGGATATTGTCGAAGGCAAAAGCATCGTGCTTGTTTTGGCCGCCAAGAATCTATACTTTTTTATTCCGCGTAAGGAATTAGGCGAAGCGGGCTTGCAAGAGTTACGAGCATGGTGGCAGGGAGGCAAGAGCAACCCATGCTGACCAAGCGCATCATCGCCTGTCTCGACGTCCGCGCCGGCCGCGTGGTCAAGGGCATCCAGTTCGTGGACATCATTGACGCAGGCGACCCCGCCGAGCTCGCCCACCGCCACGCCGCCCACGGCGCCGACGAGATTGTCCTGCTCGACATCACCGCCACCCACGAGGCCCGCGGCACGCTGCTGGACACCGTCCGCCGCGCCGCCAGCCAGCTCTTCGTGCCCTTCACCGTCGGTGGAGGTATCCGCACCGCCGCCGACGCCGAGGCCGTCTTCAACGCCGGAGCCGACAAGGTCTCCATCAACTCCGCCGCCGTCGCACGCCCCGACCTCATCGGCGAGATCGGCTCCAGCTTCGGCGCGCAGGCCGTCATCGTCGCCATCGACGCACGCCGCGACGCATCCTCGCCCGATCCCGTCACGAACGCCGAGGTCTACGTCTCCGGCGGTCGCAAGCCCACCGGCCGCCGCGTCCTCGATTGGGCCCGCGAGGCCGAAGATCGTGGCGCAGGCGAGATCCTCCTCACTTCGATGGACGCCGACGGCACCCGCAACGGCTTCGATTGCGAGCTCACCGCCGCCGTCTCCTCCGCCGTCCAGATTCCCGTCATCGCCTCCGGCGGCGCAGGCTCCGCACAGCACTTCGTGGACGTGTTCAAGGCCGGCCGCGCCGACGCCGCACTCGCCGCCAGCATCTTCCACTTCGGCATCACCGACTCCCGCGCCCTCAAAGCCGAAATCCAAATCGCTGGCGTCCCCATGCGCCTGCCCTGTTAGCGAAAGGAATTGCACGCATGCTCATCCCCTCCATCGACCTCCTCAACGGACAAATCGTCCAGCTCGTCCGCGGCGAAAAGCTTCAGCTCGCCTTCGACGACTTCGAGTACTGGATTAATCGCTTCAAGAGCTACCCGCTCGTCCAGCTCATTGACCTCGATGCCGCCATGCGCCAGGGCGACAACCGCTCGCTGCTCGCGCAGTTCACCTCGCAGCTCCCCTGCCAGGTCGGCGGAGGCCTCCGCACCGCCGCCGACGCCCAATCCATCCTCGCCCTCGGCGCGCGCCGCGTCATCTTCGGCTCCACACTCTTCGGCGGCACCAACCCCGCCGACCGCGCCCGCCATCCTGTCATCAACCTCGCCTTCGCCGAATCACTCGCGCGCGAAGTCGGCGAAGACAAACTCGTCTTCTCCGTGGACACCAAAGCTGGACACGTCGCCGTCAAAGGCTGGAAGGACTCCGTGGACCTCACGCCCGAGGAGGCCGTTACCTGGCTCGAGCCCTACTGCTCCGCCTTCCTCTACACCCACGTGGACACCGAAGGCACCATGCAGGGCTTTCCCATCTCCGCCGCCACCATCCTGCGCGCCACCACCGCCCGCCAGCTCATCGTCGCCGGCGGCATCAAGTCGCAGGATGAAGTCGACGAACTCGACCGCATGGGCGTCGACGCCGTCGCCGGCATGGCCGTCTACTCCGGCGTCATGAAGGCGTGATGCGGTAATGGCATTATAATCAACCACATACCACCACCTCGCGCCACCCTTGTGACGCCCGCCTCGCCGCATGGTTACAAATCACATACAGCTTTGCCGCTTCATTTTTAAAATCAAAATGTATCACCATTCAGCTTTGGGAGAGCAACCACTAATGCCTACGACGACTGCCGCCACACGCGATGTCAGCCTGCCGCTCGCCACCAACCCCGAACTTCTCGCCTGGGTCAACAAGATGGCCGCTCTCACCAAGCCCGCCGACATCCACTGGGTGGACGGTTCTCAGGAGGAGTACGACCAGCTCTGCGACGAGCTCGTCGCCAAGGGTACCTTCATCCGCCTCAACCAGAAGCTCTGGCCCGGCTGCTTCTACGCCCGCTCCGACGCATCCGACGTCGCACGCGTCGAGGACCGCACCTTCATCTGTTCCCAGAACGAGAAGGACGCCGGCCCCACCAACAACTGGGAGGATCCCGCCAAGATGCGCGCGCGCCTCACCACCCTCTTCGATGGCTGCATGGCCGGCCGCACCATGTACGTCCTCGCCTACAGCATGGGCCCCGTCGGTTCCAACATGTCGCAGATCGGCGTCGAACTCACCGACTCCGCCTACGTCGTCGTCAACATGCGCATCATGGCCCGCATCGGCCAGGCCGTCCTCAACGAGATTGACAAGGGCAAGTCCATCGTCCCCTGCATGCACTCCGTCGGCGCGCCCCTCGCCCCCGGAGCCAAGGACGTCCTCTGGCCCTGCAACAAGGAGAAGTACATCGTCCACTTCCCCCAGACCCACGAGATCTGGAGCTACGGCTCCGGCTACGGCGGCAACGCTCTCCTCGGCAAAAAGTGCTTCGCTCTGCGCATCGCCTCCACCCTCGCCCGCGAGCAGGGTTGGATGGCCGAGCACATGCTCATCCTCGGCGTCGAGGATCCCAAAGGCGAGAAGACCTACGTCGCCGCCGCATTCCCCAGCGCCTGCGGCAAGACCAACTTCGCAATGCTCATCCCCCCCGCCGGCTTCGAAGGCTGGAAGGTCTGGACCGTCGGCGACGACATCGCATGGATCAAGCCCAACGCTCAGGGCGAGCTTTACGCCATCAATCCCGAGGCCGGCTTCTTCGGCGTAGCCCCCGGCACCTCCGACAAGACCAATCCCAACGCCATGGCCGCGCTCAGCCGCAACACCATCTTCACCAACGTCGCGCTCACGCCCGATGGCGGCGTCTGGTGGGAGGGCATGACCGACGATACCCCCGCCGAGCTCACCGACTGGCAGGGCAAGCCCTGGACGCCCGCCATCGCCAAGCAGACCGGTGCCAAGGCCGCCCACGCCAACGCACGCTTCACCGCGCCCGCCTCGCAGTGTCCCACCATCGATCCCGCGTGGGAGGACCCCAAGGGCGTGCCGATCAGCGCGCTCATCTTCGGCGGTCGCCGCCCCACCACCGTCCCCCTCGTCTACCAGTCCTTCAACTGGGCCTTCGGCGTCTACCTCGGCGCCACCATGGGCTCCGAGATGACCGCCGCCGCCGCCGGCACCATCGGCCAGGTCCGCCGCGACCCCATGGCCATGCTCCCCTTCTGCGGATACAACGTCGGCGACTACTTCCGCCACTGGCTCTCCATGCAGGGCAAGGTCTCCAAGACCCCGCTTGTCTTCGGCGTCAACTGGTTCCGCAAGTCCGACGACGGCAAGTTCCTCTGGCCCGGCTACGGAGACAACATGCGCGTCCTCCACTGGATCGTCAACCGCGTACGCGGCCGCGCCCACGCCGAGGAGTCTCCCATCGGCTGGGTCCCCCGCTATCAGGATATCCAGTGGAAGGGCCTTGCCTTCTCCGAGCAGCAGTTCAACGCCGTCGAGAACGTGGATAGCACCCTCTGGAAGCAGGAGGTCCTCGACCACGAGGATCTCTTCTCCAAGGTCAAGGACACCCTCCCCGAGGAGCTCACCCTCATCCGCGAACTCCTCCTCGCACGCCTCTAGGCGAAACGCATCAACAAACCAGAAGCCCCGTCACGCATCGCGTGACGGGGCTTTTTTCTCTTGTCGTCATCCCGACCGGAGCCACGTAACGGAGGGATTTGCACTTGTCTTTATCTTTCATTAGGGGCATGACTTTAGCCATGCCGTAAGCGCACGCCGTCAGGCGCCTTCTGCTCAGCCGAAGGCACGAGCGAAGTGTGTGTACACAGTAAAAACATGACGCTTCAAAAAAACTCAATGATTGGGCATTCGTATATATAAGAGGGTTTAGACCGGCAGAAGTGCTCA
>Ga0316221_1000182_pt1 | contig 89436 bp, 70 predicted proteins | sample TBH18007metaG_FD_206003 | JGI IMG/M metagenome (GOLD analysis project Ga0316221, IMG submission 206003) | Freshwater microbial communities from Trout Bog Lake, Wisconsin, USA - TBH18007 | ecosystem: Environmental > Aquatic > Freshwater > Lake > Hypolimnion/Profundal zone | place: USA: Wisconsin... | reverse complement strand
AATGATACCGGCAGCATCAGCATGACTACCGCATCCTGAGAGCCGGTCAGGGCGGAAATCAGGACCATGAGAATGGCCGGTACGATGCCTGCGACGGCAAACCAGGACAGTGCGAAAATCAAAAAGGCCCGAACAGATTTGAGGGCGGCAAAAAAGCTGTAGAAAACCGCTTTGAACAGCGACATGTTTTGCCATGCAATCAGCGGACCGGCAAACCATAACACCATGAGTGCCAAGGCATAGATCAGCATGGCAAACAGCATGGCCAGAGCCATGTTTCCTTCTTCCAGCATGGCTGGATCGAGTTTGTCCGATTCAGTGAGCAATTGCAGGAACAGTCCGCCATCAATCAATGTCGAAGCAAAAAGTGCGACTGTGGCTGCAAGCAGATACAGCAGCCCCAGCCCCAGCAGTGAGGTCAACTGCGGCGAACGAAATCCGGTAAGAATTAATTGCGGTCGAACCCGCAGGCCCTGATCCACCTCTTTGCAGGCCTGCATGAACGGCAGAGTAAACAGCGGCAACAAGATAAATGTCAGAATTTGCCCGAAATGCGGAATCAATCCGGCGACTGCGTAGGAAATCAGCCCAAGTATCAGCACAAAAAACAGATAGGCCAAAAACAGCGAAATAAATTCCATCGGTTGCTGTCTGAAATACTGAAAACCCTGTTTAATCCAGAGCCAGCCTGTTTGTGCAGGTAAATTATTCATTGGTTACAGTGCTTGCGTAAGATGCGTTCAAAATGAGTCGGGTCGTGCGGCGTCAACATGTGAGCCTGACGCGGCTGATAGAAGTCATACAGGCGCGACAGCCAGAAACGCAATGCGGCTGCGCGCAACATGACTGGCCATGCATTTTTCTCCGGTTCCGTGAGTGGGCGTATTGCGGCATACGCTTGCATCAGTGCAGCCACGCGCACCGGATCCGGTGTGCCGCTGGCCAGGTCGATGCACCAGTCATTGCAGGTTACTGCCAGGTCAAAGATGAACGTGTCGCAGCCGGCAAAATAAAAATCAAAAAAGCCAGTGAGCTGCTCCAGATTAAACATCACGTTGTTGCGAAATAAATCGGCATGGATTGGTCCTCGCGGTAATTGCCCATAGTCTGGGCTGGCGGCAAAGGTTTCCTGAACGAGTAATTCGGACTCCAGCAGGTGACGTTGCGAGTCATTCAAAAAGCCGGTGACCTTGGGCACGGTCTCTTTCCACCACGCCAGGCCGCGTAAATTTTCCTGATGCATGTCAAAATCCCGACCTGCCAGATGCATTCTGGCCAGCATTGCACCCACTGCAGCGCAATGCACGGGACCAGGATCAAGTTGACTCTCACCGCTTAATTTACTCACGACGGCAGCCGGCTTGCCATGCAGGGACGTAACCAGATTGCCGTCCCGGTTTGCTACCGGTGCAGGCACCGGAATGCCGCGCCGGGCCAGATGATCCATCAGGTGCAGATAAAACGGCAATTGTTCGAAACTGAGATTTTCAAAAATCGTCAGTACAAATTCACCTGCATCGGTCTCAATGAAAAAATTGCTGTTTTCTATGCCGGATGAAATGCCTTTGATGGCGCGCGCCGATCCGAGGGAGAATTGCGAAATCCAACCGCTGAGGTCAGCCAGACTGACCGAAGTAAATACTGCCATTTGATAAAAAAGAGTAAGTTAAAAAAGGTCGTTGACCTGAACGTGGTTTATTTTTGCTGCGCCGGATTCGGATTGGGTTGCAGTGTGGGCGGGGCGTCATCCTTGTTTTCGGTATCTCTGCTGCCACCCCAGCTTTTTACTACCCATTGCACGGGATTGTTGCTGTTGCTGGATGCGTCGCCCGGCAGAGAAGTGCCAATACTCTGGTTGGGTTTGACGATATAGGTCCCGACACCGTTGGTCACTTTGACTTCGGTTTGTTGGCCGCTCTGGGTAATCTGTTGGGTTTGTTTGATTTTGTTGGATTTCAAATTCGTTACCGCCGTATCGCCATCATCCACCGGATTAACCTTTGGCGGCGCATCGGACGGGGGCGTCTGATCCGCTGCAAACGCGACAGGGGTCAGGGTCAGGCCTGCCAAAAACAAACCGGATAAGGTCAAGATCAGTTTGGATGTGTTTTTCATAATTTTAATTGGGCTTTAGGGGTATCTGACTTCAAATTCGGTTTGCCCGACAGTTCGGTGCATTGTAACACCGGGTCAACCGCCAACCTACAACAGCTGATGCAACTCATCCGAAGTGGTTTCAATATCGAGCGCCTCATAGAAGGCGAAAATGGCATTGACGATGTGGATTGGTTCATCGATGAGCTGTATGAGATCCAGATCCGATTCGGAAATCATTTGTTGTTCCAGCAAGGCTTCCCTGAGCCAGGTGAGGTAACCGCTCCAGAATTGGGTGCCTACCAGAATCACCGGTATGCGACGAGTTTTACCGGTTTGGATCAGAGTCAGGACTTCACCGAGCTCATCGAGCGTCCCAAAGCCACCGGGATAAATAACATAGGCATCGGCATATTTGACGAATGCGACCTTGCGCGCAAAAAAATGGCGGAATGAGATAGAAATGTTTTGCCACTGATTGGGAATCTGTTCACGCGGCAGCTCCACATTAAGTCCGATCGATGAAGACAAACCGGCGTACGCACCTTTGTTGGCGGCTTCCATGATGCCGGGCCCGCCACCCGAGATGACTGAAAAACCGTCATCGGAGAGTCGTTTGGACAAATCGACGCAGTTCAGATAAAACGGATCGTTGGGCCCGATTCTGGCCGATCCGAAAATGGTGACTGCCGGCCGGACTTCGGATAAACGCTCGGTGGCATCGATAAATTCTGCCATAATCGTCAGCATATTCCACGATTCCCGGGCTTTGATCGCCGTTGCACGCTGTTTGTCGGTGATTTGTCTTAGCTTTAATATATTTTTTCTGCTGTCATTCATTTGGCACTCTCACTAAAAAACCTATGCAAAAAACGTTACTGTTAGTAGATGGATCGAGTTATTTATATCGCGCATTTCACGCCATGCCGGATTTGCGCAACGCCAGCAATGAGCCGACCGGCGCCATTTACGGCATGATCGCCATGCTGCGCCGCCTGCGCGCGGATTATCCTGCAGCATACATGGCCTGTGTTTTTGACGCAAAAGGAAAAACGTTCCGCGACGATTTATATGCCGAGTACAAGGCGCAGCGTCCTTCGATGCCGGAAGACCTGGCATCGCAGATCGTACCGATACATGAAGTGGTAAAAATTATGGGCTGGCCGATTCTGATGGTTGACGGCGTGGAAGCCGATGACGTCATTGGTACTTTGGCGGTTGACTGCGTCAGACACGGTTTGCAATGCATCGTGTCGACCGGCGACAAGGATCTGGCGCAACTGGTCAACGAGGATGTCACGTTGATCAATACCATGAGCAATGAAAAGCTTGATATTGCTGGCGTCAATGCTAAATTCGGTGTGCCACCCAATCGCATCGTCGATTATCTGAGTCTGATCGGTGACACGGTTGATAACGTGCCAGGCGTTGCCAAGGTCGGACCGAAAACCGCAGTGAAATGGTTGGGGCTGTATGACTCGCTTGATGGTGTCATGGCACACGCCGGTGAAATTGGCGGCGTGGTTGGAGAAAATCTGCGCCAGTCTTTGGACTGGTTGCCGCAGGCGCGCGCGCTGGTCACGGTCAAAACGGATTGCGATCTGTCGGCGCACATGAAATCGATCAGCGAATCACTGGTAGCCCTTCCGGAAAACAATGCGGCGATGATCGACTTTTTTACGCGCTATGGATTTCGATCCTGGTTACGGGAAGCGCAGTCGCACCAGACAGCTGCCCCGTCAGACCTGTTGAGTGCGCCGCCGGCAACGGATCCAGAGCCGGTCAAGACACCGGTCGAAAAAATCAGCGTCAGTTATGAAACCATTTTGACCCGCGCACAACTGGATAACTGGCTGGATAAAATTCAGCATGCCGCGCTCACCGCAGTTGATACAGAAACCACTTCGCTCGAACCCATGACGGCGCAACTGGTCGGCATTTCGCTGTGCTGCGAAGCAGGGCAGGCCGCTTATATTCCGGTTGCCCATTGTTATCCGGGCGCTGCTACCCAACTGTCCCGCGATGAAGTGCTGGCCTGTTTGCGTCCCTGGCTGGAAGATGCCGGCCAGTTCAAGGTGGGGCAGAATCTGAAATACGACACGCATATTTTTGCCAACCACGGTGTCACATTGCGCGGTATTGCCCATGACACGCTGTTGCAGTCGTATGTATTTGAATCCCATAAATCGCATGATATGGACAGCCTGGCCCTGCGTCATCTCGACTATAAAGCCATCAGCTTTGAAGAAGTGTGTGGCAAGGGTGCAGGTCAGATCTGTTTTGATCAGGTCGATATCACGCGCGCCACCGAGTACGCTGCGGAAGACGCCGACGTGACCCTGCGATTGCATCAGAAAATGTACCCGATCGTCGCGGCAGATGAAAAGCTGCTCTATATATATAGTGCAATCGAAGTGCCGACCGCCCAGGTTTTGCAGAAAATAGAACGTAATGGCGTGTTGATTGATGCCCAGTTGCTGGCAATTCAGTCCAATGAAATCGGTTTGCGCCTCATGGCTCTGGAGCGGCAGGCGTATGAACTGGCCGGACAGCCATTCAATCTGAATTCACCCAAGCAGCTTGGTGACATATTTTTCGACAAGCTGCAGCTGCCGGTGGTGAAAAAAACACCGTCCGGCGCACCCTCGACGGATGAGGAAGTACTGCAAAAGCTGGCGGAAAATTACCCCTTGCCGAAAGTATTGCTCGAATATCGGGGACTGGCAAAACTGAAATCAACCTATACCGACAAATTGCCCAAAATGGTCAATGCCAAAACCGGCAGGGTGCACACCAATTACGCACAGGCGGTTGCGGTCACCGGGCGTCTGGCATCGAATGATCCCAATTTGCAGAATATTCCGATCCGAAGCAGTGAAGGACGGCGCATTCGGGAAGCGTTTATTGCACCGCCAGGCAGCGTCATCGTGTCGGCTGATTACTCACAGATTGAATTGCGCATCATGGCGCATATTTCGGGCGACACCAGCCTGCTGCGGTCCTTTGCAGAAGGGGAGGATGTGCACCGGGCCACGGCTGCAGAAATTTTCGGGATGGCGCCGGCTGACATCAGCAGTGAACAGCGGCGCTACGCCAAAGTGATTAATTTTGGACTGATATACGGCATGAGCGCGTTTGGACTGGCCGGCAATCTGGGTATCGAGCGCGCTGCAGCGCAAAGCTATATCGATAAATATTTCAGCCGTTACCCCGGTGTTGCGCGCTATATGGCCGAAACCCGCATTCAGGCCAAACAGCAAGGTTACGTGGAAACGGTATTTGGTCGTCGTTTATGGTTACCTGAAATTAATTCTGCCAACGGTCAGCGCCGTCAGGGCGCAGAACGCGCTGCGATCAACGCGCCCATGCAGGGAACCGCAGCGGATTTGATCAAACTGGCCATGATTGCTGTCCAGAAATGGTTGGAGGATGAAGCGCTTGAATCCAAAATGATCATGCAGGTACACGATGAACTGGTGTTGGAAGTGCCGGAAAAGGAATTGGAACTGGTAAAACAGCGATTGCCCGAATTGATGGCAAAAGTTGCTCAATTAAAAGTTTTGTTGATCGCGGACGTGGGCGTTGGAAAAAACTGGGATCAGGCGCATTGATTCATTGAGTGAATTAACGGCTCAGGTTCAGTGAAAATTCGGGATGAAAAAATTCCAAAAAGAAATATTTCAGCCGAATGTTAGTTGAATTTGACGGCAATAATTTGAAAGGTGAATGTAAGGGAATATTTCATTTGAAGGTTGAAATAATGATTTATGACAAAGAATGCGCGCCTGTCATATTTAATTGAAGCAATGAAATATTTCTTTATGGATCTAAATTTGATGCAATTGATTGTGTTGTATTTCATATGAATGCAAAACACATTAATTGATGCATATCAAAGCTGGATATTTCTCATTTTTCTTCTAAAATCATTTGCTGTAATAATGAGACATGTTGGGTTCGATCAAAAGTTTTGTCGCACTGCAGCAACAGACCTGTCATGGGGTTGTAACATTGGGTTATTATATTCTGCCCTGATTCAGTAGTGACGAGTAAGCGGGCAGTGGTTAAATGTTTCAATAGCCCAGGTTTTACGGAAGTCATGCTGCCGAATTTTGTCTCAATTTTTTACTCTACTATTACTTTGGGTAAACGGCTTGTTGTATTTTCAGTAGCAGTCATTTCCCGAATTAAATAAATAACGAAAAAATTTTCATCACACCTTAAAGGACGAACAATGAACAAGAAAATCATCGGCTTAAGCATCGCAATGCTTTTTACAGCTGGCGGCGCATACGCACAATCAACCAATGGATCTTCAGTTGAACTGTATGGCGTACTCGATGTAGCTGTTGGTACTGTTGAATACTCTTTGGGCACAGATCCTAATTTTCCTGCAACTGTCAATCCTGCTTCCGTTACCAGCAAACTGGTGAATCAGTCGACAACCGGTTTGTTCAGCGGCGGTATTACTCCATCACGTTGGGGTATCCGCGGTACTGAAGATCTGGGCGGCGGCATCAAGGCAATTTTCAATGTGGATTCCTATTTCAATCCGACTTCCGGCGCATTGAGCAGCGGTGCAGGATCGTTGGCCAACAACCGGCCTCTTTCAGCGGCTACAGTGGGCAGCAGTACCGTGTCAGCGGCCTCGTCAGTAAGTGGTCAGTTGTTTAATGACGTTGCTTTCGTCGGTCTGGTGGACGCCAATTTTGGTAAATTGACTGTAGGTCGTCAATGGGCACCAATGGGTGACATTCTGAGAGACTACGATGCGGTGCAGGATGCGCAGCTGTTTTCACCTCTGGGCTTCTCCGGCGCATACGCTGGTGGTGGTCTGACTGAAAACAAACGTCAGGACAGCAGCATCAAGTACACCAACAAATTCGGCGATTTCAACGTTGTCGGCATGGCTAAACTTGGTGGTGTTGCAGGTAAATCTGGTGCAGGTTCCAACTATGGTGTCGGTGCAGGTTACGAAGCCAATGGTTTCGGCATCCAGGCTGCCTATCAGTCAACAGTTGATTCACTCAACGGCACAAACAGTGCAGTTGCTGGTGACGTCAACGTTACCAACTACAACACCAAGTCGTACATGGTTGCTGCCAAATATGCTTTCGGCGACGCTAAAGTGACCGGCGGTTATGAAGAGTTCACCCTGTCAAAACCAACTGATGCTTACGCCACACTGGGTACAACAACCTATTATGGCTATCAGATCGGTACTGGAACTGACTGGGCATTCGCCGATAAAAAGACTGACATCGCGTGGGTTGGTGCTGATTACAACTTCACCCCAGCGTTCAATCTGGCTGCCGGTTTCTATGACATTGCACCAAAACAGTCGGATGATCTGCCAACACCGAAACAGCACAACGGCAATATCTATGAATACTCGTTACTGGCTGATTACCATTTCTCCAAGCGTACTGACACGTATGCTGGCGTAATGTATTCGCAGTACAAAGGTGACCAGTATCCAGCTGCCGCTGACAACACCAGCAATTACATCTTTGCTGTTGGTCTGCGCACCAAGTTCTGATTGTTGTAATTTGACGGCGTCATGCCGTCAGCATCAAAACCGTTCAATGCAAATTGGACGGTTTTTTTTCGGCTGAAAGTCTGTCTGTGCCACAGGCTTATATGTTTTTTTTGCATATCTAAGCTCAAAACCATTCGTTTTGTAATAAGGAGCGCGCTGTTAATCTGCTGTCTTACCAGAATATACCGGTAATGCAATCAGCAATCTCCATTCAATTACAAGAGGAAAAAATGACATTCAAGAACAGTGCAATCGTTTTGTTAACGCCGTTGGCATTGCTGACAGGTTATTCGGCACAGGCGCAGGTTAATACCACAATTTATGGCGTGCTCGATGCCGGTGTCCGTTCTTCGGACGGATTGGGTTTGTCTTCTACATCTTCACCGTCGCCTAACGCCAACAGCGTGACCGCACTGGCCAGTGGTGTGGACAGATCAGGGCGATTCGGTCTGAACGGTATCGAAGACCTGGGCAGCGGTTATCAGGCATTTTTCACACTGGAAGGCGATCTGTACCTCAACACCGGCAGCACCAATGTCAATACCGGCACCGATAAAAATACGGCTGCGGCGACTGCTGACAAGTTTTTCGAACGGGGTGCCTTTGTCGGCCTGGCTACACCCGCAGGCAATATCAGTCTGGGTCGTCAGCAAAGCTTAATCCGTGACATTATCGACGGCATTGACGCCATTGACGGACGCTTCACGTCGTTTAATCCCAACCTGCAGTACACCTCGCTGAATTCTCCTGCTCTGGTGACTTCGGCAGCGACTTACTACGGTACCGGCGACGGCGGTAACGGTTCGATGATGAGGCAGGACAATGCGGTCAAATATGTTGCCCAGGCCGGTTCGTTTTCCGGATCCCTGCTGTATTCACTGGGCGGTGTGGCCGGTGCGGCACAGGATGGCACCAGCACTGAAGCCGGTCTGACTTTTAAACAGGGACCGATAGCATTGGCCACAGCGTACGAAGTCCTGAACAATTCAACCAGTTTGCTCAAACTGAAAGCCTACACGCTGGGTGGACGTCTGACCGAGGGGGACTGGCAGGTATCGGCTAATTTCGGCAGCAATACCGCTGACAATACCGTCGCCACTCAGATCAAAACCGACATTTATTCCGTGGGGACCACTTATGCCGCCAGTTCCGCCATCGATCTGACTGTAGGCTATTACAACGTCAAACGCAGTTGGACCAATGACGTCAAGCCCAATGCATCAATCGATCGCATTATCGGATTTGCCGAATACAAATTTTCCAAAAATACGCTGGCCTATCTGGAGTTGGACTATAACAAATGGGGTGGTGACGTGACCCAGTTTCAGGGCGGCGCGGCGAATAAATCCACGACCACCGGATTTACAATCGGCCTGAACAAGAAGATCTAACTGCACTCGATGGTCAGATGCGTGCCGATGGCGGCATCCTGAAACAACAGGTGAAAGCCATGCAGGCGCATTACGGCCGCCACAATCGACAGACCCAGACCGTACCCCTCCTTGCCGGAGGGTGCGGGCTGGCCGCGATGAAAGCGCAGCAGTACGGCAGCGCGTTCTGATACCGGGATGCCGCAGCCGGTATCAATTATGTCAATGCGCACACACTCTTTAAGCGGTGCATCGACCTGAGCCAGGCATATCCGGACCGAGCCGCCCGCGGGTGTGAATTTAATCGCGTTATCAACCAGATTGCTGAGTGCCTCGAACAGCAGGTCAGGGTCGGCAAGAATGGTTGCGGTGCTCGTACATTCCAGACTCAGGTTCACACCGGCGTCTTCGGCCAGTGGTTCAAACAGTTCAAACAATTGCCTCAGTACCGTTTCCGGAGTCACAATGCGAAAACCTGATTTGCGCTGCCGGTTTTCGATTTCCGAAATCCGCAGCAGGGCGCGAAAGCGCGCCAGCAGGGTATCGGTTTCATCCAGTGCATTATCGAGCAACTGATGTTCGGACTGATCGGCGGGCAATTGCTGCTGTACCCGGTAGAGCATCAGACGCAGCCGGGTCAGCGGCGTGCGCAGATCATGCGCCACGGTATCGGTGACACTTTTTACTTCGGTCAGCAATCGTTCGATTTCTTCCAGCATGGTATTGACGATGGTCGATAACATGTCGAGTTCATCATGGCGGCCGGATATCGGCAGGCGCAAACTCAGTTCACCCTGCATGATGCGGTCGCTCGTGGTACGAATGACGCTGATTCTTTTCAGCGGGGACAGGCTCAGGGCAAATCCGCCCAGCAGTCCGAAAAATAAAATCACCGCACCGCTGACGATGAGCGCATTCAGAATGATGGATCTGATCTCGGCGAGCTGGGTGAAATCGCGACCGATAACCAGAATATTGCCGTTCGACAGACGCTGTACCCTGGCACGCGCCAGTCCCTGCACGGCCTGACTCGACGCAGAGGGAAACGGCGGGATACTGAACTGGGCGAATTGATGAATCCTGCCGTCCGCCGGCACACCGGCGGGTAACGCTTTCATGTTGCCGACTATCGGTGTTCCATCGGATTGGAACAATCCATACAGATTCGATCTGCGCAAATCGTAGATCAGCGCGTCATGCACGTCTTCAGCGACTTTGGCCGGTGCCAGATTGGTAAAGTTGCTGGCCATGGTCTCGATGCTGTCATCGATGCGATGCACCAGATAGCTCGAGGTCTGCCAGTAGATCAGACTGAGCAGGGCAACATTGCCCAGTGTGAAAAGTACGCCGAACAACATCGCCAGTCTGAACGTTGAAATGCGCCAGCGTTCACGCAGGCTGTTCGTCATGCTTCACCCAATACATAACCGGAGCCGCGTATGGTGCGGATCATGGCGGGCAGTCCGGGCAGGTTGATTTTTTTGCGCAAACCCATCATGTGCACTTCGATCAGGTTGGTGTACGGATCAAAATGGTAATTCCAGACCGCCTCAAAAATCATGGTGCGCGTGAGCACCTGGCCTGAATTGCGCATCATGTATTCCAGCAGTCGGAATTCGGTACTTTTCAGGTCCAGTGACTGGCCGGCGCGCTGTACGCTGCGTTCGATCAGATTCATGGTCAGGTCGCCGACCTGCAGCCGGACCATCATTTCGGGTGACTGGGTTGACTTCTGGCGCCGTAACAGCACTTCCAGCCGGGCCGTCATTTCATCGGTGGCAAACGGTTTGGTCAGGTAATCATCACCACCGGCGCGCAGGCCGCGCACCCGTTCATCGACATCGGAAAGCGCGCTGATCATCAGTACCGGTGTCTGAATTCCTGCTGCGCGCAACTGGGTCACGATGTTCAACCCATCCAGACCGGGCAGCATGCGGTCCAGGGTAATTGCCGCATAAACTTCCCGGCACGCCTTTTCCAGTCCGAGCCGGCCGTCGCTGACTACGTCAACCACGTAACCGTGCGCGCCCAGTTCTGCCGCAATTTCTTCAGCGGTAGTCTGATCATCTTCTATCGTCAAGATCCGAATGGCGTTGGCAGTTTGCATGGTCGGCCTAAGGTGTGTGGGATTCGGTGGTGGTTTGCGACCAGCCGCCACCGAGTGCGCGGATCAAATCTACACTGGATTTGAGCGCTTGCGTATGAATATCCAATGCCCGTCGCGATGCCGCCAGTGCCGCTTCCTGGGAAGTCACCACCTCCAGATAGTTCACTGCGCCCTCCCGATAACGGTTCAGCGCCAGAGTCAGGGCGGTTTCAGATGCGGTACGGGCCTGTTCCTGTTCCACGGCGCTTTGCTGACTGTATTTTAAAAGCGACAGATTATCTTCAACCTGCTGAAAGGCCGTCAATACGGTGGCGCGATATTCCGAACTTGCCACGTCCAGTGCCGCTTTGGCCTGATCCAGCTGTGCGTCGTGTCTGCCGGAATCAAACAGATTCAACAACGCAGCCGGGCCCAGACTCCAGAATGTATTCGGCGCAGAAAACAATCCGGCCCCACCGGTATTTTGCACCCCATACACCGCATTCAGTGACAGATTGGGGTAGTACGCGGCGCGCGCCACACCGATCTGGGCATTGGCTGCCGCGGTGCGTCGTTCAGCTGCTGCAATATCGGGGCGACGCAGCAGCAGTTCCGAAGGCAGCGCCAGCGGAATGTCGGGTACGGTTAATGTTTGCCCTGCAGGTGCAAGCCGGAAGCCCAAGGCAACCTGACCGGTCAGACTGGCTATGGCATGTTCAAGCAAGGCACGTTGCGCCAGTAACTGGGTCGCTTCAGAGCGCACCGAACTCAGCTGGGTTTGCGCTCTGGCCACGTCAATTCCGGACGCCACACCGCCGTCATGACGGCGCTGGGTCAGTTCCAGAGCGCGCGTATAGGCAGCAATGGCGTCGCTGTAGATCTGAATCTGTGCATCGATGCCGCGCAGGGCAACATATTCGTCGGCCAGACTGGCGTGCAGACTCAGCCTTACGGTTTCCAGATCGGCGCGACTGGCCTGGGCGCTGGCCTTGCCCGACTCAACCAGATTCCTCACCTGCCCCCAGATATCGAGCGTGTAGCTGGCTGACAGTCCCACCGTGTTGGCGTCATACACGTCCGGCTGGTTGGCACCACGCAGCGGCCGGTTTTTGGATTGACGGTTATCGGTCAGGCCCACAGCGCCATCCACACTCGGTCCCTGCGCAGCCTGCAATTGTCTGGTGTAGGCGGTGGCAGCATCATAGCGCGCCAGCGCTGCAGCCAGGGAAGGATTGGCCTGATCGATCTGATCCTGCAGCGCGCTGAGGATCGGATCATTGAACAGTTGCCACCAGTTGCCATGCGGCTGATCGTCTCTGGGGTGGGCTGGCTGCCACAGACTGTCATCCCAGGTGCCGGTCGGTATGGTGACAGCCGGTGCGTGATACACCGGCGCCAGAGAACAGCCGTTCAGCATTGCCATAGCCAGCGCAGTGCACAGGATGCCGGACTTCAGTTTCATGAATGATTTCCTTCTGCCAGGCGCACCTGATCACCCTGTTCCAGTGCATCGGGCGGACTGTCGATGAGGCGATCGGTTGCACTCAGGCCGGAAACAACCTCGACCGCGTTGCCCAGATCGCGCCCTATCTGTATCGGGTGATATTGCACATGATTGTCCGCAGTCAGAGTGGCGACCGACATGCCATCGCGGCGAAATACCAGTGCGGTAACCGGAATCTGCACCTGATTCGACTCGTGCGGCAATCTGAAATGCACATTGCCATAACCACCCGGCATGAGTTTGCCATCACGGTTATCGACCTGCAGTTCGATCTGCATGGTGCCGGAGTTTTCACTCACGGCATGCGAATTGGCGGTCAGTACCGCGGCAAACAGTTGGCCGGGCAGCCCGGGAATATCGAGCTGCGCTTTCATCTTGCCGGTAATCTGGTGCGCATAGTTCTGGGGCACATCTACATACAAACGCAAAACATGGACATCATCGACCGTAAACAATTCATGACCGGCATCGTGGCCGGCATTGATCAGCGCACCGATATCGGTTTTGCGCGCTGTGACGATACCGTCAAACGGGGCGCTGATCTGCCGGAAGGATTGCAGTGCACGCAGGCGTTCCACATCCGCCCGGGCTGCGGATACCAGCGCTTTTTTTGCTTCGTAGTCGCCATTTTTTTCATCGGCTTCCTGCTTGGATACCGAATCCGATTTCAGTAACGCCTGCCAGCGGTTGCTGGTGATTTCGGTCAGGCGCAGATTGGCCAGTGCCGTCTCGAGATTGGCTTCGGACTGCTTTAACTGCTGATCCAGTTCCGGCGTTTCAATTACTGCCAGCACTTCACCCGCCTTGACCTGAGTGCCGATATCGGCATTCCATTTTTTCAGATAACCGGTCACGCGCGAATAGACTGAAGCCGAATAAAAAGCCTGCAGGGTACCCGGCAATACCAGATCGGCGTCACCGGTTGACACTGTCGGATGAATCACCTTGACCACCGGCAGTTCCTGCTGCCCGGACAGTTTTACCAGCGCACTCTGGTTGCTGGCGCGAATGCCCACGCCGGCTGCAATCACCGCCGCGGCAATCAGGACAGCGACTGTGGCCTTGAGTTTCAGGTTGCCCAAGGGGGATTTGGTTGTTGTAACTGGAATATCGCTCACTCAATATCTCCGGAGGAAGAAGCAGGTTGGTGGTTGCGGTGCACGATGGAAAACACCACCGGCACGAAAAATAAGGTTGCAATGGTGGCCGCCATGAGTCCGCCGATGACGGCACGACCCAGCGGCGCGTTCTGTTCACCGCCTTCACCCAGGCCCAGCGCCATGGGTGCCATGCCGATAATCATGGCCAGTGCGGTCATGAGCACCGGGCGAAAGCGCGTAAATCCTGCCTCCAGCGATGCCTTGATGGCAAAGCCGGAATGCTGCAATCGTTCCCGCGCGAAGCTGACCACCAGAATACTGTTGGCCGTTGCCACACCCATGCACATGATGGCGCCGGTCAGGGCCGGTACTGACAGCGTGGTGTGGGTGGCAAACAGCATCCAGACAATACCGGCCAGCGCGGCTGGCAGCCCGGTAATGATGACGAAGGGATCGCTCCAGGATTGAAAGTTCACCACGATCAACAGGTAAATCAGCACCACGGCCGCCAGCAGGCCAAACAGCAGCGAGCTGAAGGCACTGTTCATGGTCTGCACCTGGCCGCGCAGGGTCACGGTCGATCCTTTCGGTCGGGTTGCTTCGTAGTCTTTCAATACCTGCGTAATATCCTGTGCCACACCACCCAGATCGCGCTGCTGGGTCGTGGCGAAAATATCGATGACCGGTTGCACTGCGTAGTGGGAAACCACCGCAGCAGAATTGGACCGGCTGATGGTAGCCAGACCGCCCAGAATAGCCACGCCCTTTTCTCCGCTGACCGATATATTGGCCAGATCGGACAGCGACTGGTTCAGATATTCCGGTGTTTGCGCCACCACCGGATACGACACGCCATTCTTTTTATTCAGCCAGAAAGTCGGCGCCACCTGCGCGCTGCCGGCCATCGACACCACCAGAGCGTTGGTGACATCGCGTTCGGTAATGCCGAGCTGTTTGGCGCGGCTGCGATCCACTTCGATACTGAGCTGCGGGTAGTTGTTGGCCTGCTGAATCCGCACATCGGCAATGCCGGCAATCCGGTGCATGGCGCGCATGAGTTGCTGGGCGTATTTCATGTTGGCTGCGCCATCCGGTCCCATCACCTGTACGTCAATTGGCGCCGGTGCACCGAAATTCAGAATCTGGCTGATCATGTCGGCCGGCAGAAAAGAAAAGGTGGTGCCGGGGAACTGGGCGGCCAGACTGATGCGCAGGCGGTTGATATAGTCGTCGGTAGGGTGGTGACCTTCTTTGAGTGAAATCAGGATATCGCCATCCTGAGGGCCGATCGTGCCGGTATTGTTGTAGACCTGATTGATACCGCTGACGGTCAATCCGATATTGTCGACGATGGCGCCGAGTTCAGTTTCCGGTACGTCGACTCTGATCTGCCGTTCGATCTGATCGAACAGTCTGGCAGTTTCTTCAATGCGTGTACCGACCTGGGCGCGCACGTGCATTTTGATCTGACCGGAATCCACACTCGGGAAAAAATTTCGTCCCAGCAGCGGCAAGAGGGCAAACGACAGCAGCACCACCGCCATAAATCCGGCGACGAAGGTTTTGCGGTTTTCCATGGCCAGCAGCAGGTAGGCATAGTAGCCGGCGCGCAGGCGGATAAAAAGTCGTTCGAAACCCTGCTGAAACCGCACCAGTGGATTCTTTGAATGGGATGGTGTGTGATGTTCCGGCTGCGCCATCTGCAGCAGATGGCCGGACGCATGTCCGTCGATGCTGTGCTGTCTGAGCAGATACTGCGACATGGTTGGTACGAGCGTGCGCGACAGAAAGAAGGAAGAGATCATGGCAAACATCACCGCTTCGGCCATCGGCACAAACAGGTAATGGGCAATGCCGTTGAGGAAAAACATCGGTACAAACACGATGCAGATGCACAGCAGTGAAACCAGTGCCGGCACCACAATCTGATGGGCTCCATCCATGATCGAGTCATGCACGGACTTGCCCTGCTCCAGATGCCAGTTGATATTTTCGATCGTGACCGTGGCATCGTCGACCAGAATTCCGACTGCCAGTGCCAGCCCGCCCAGCGTCATGATGTTCAGCGTCTCGCCGACCACATACAGGCCGATAATGGAAGACAGAATTGCCAGTGGAATCGAAATCGTAATGATCAGTGTGGAGCGCCAGCTGCCCAGGAACAGCAGTATCATCAGACTGGTCAGCAACGCGGCAATGATGGCTTCCTTGACGACGCCGCTGATGGCCGCCTTCACAAAAATTGATTGATCGCCGATGGCATCGATATGCACTGAAGCCGGCAGGGTTTCCTTGAGTTTGGGCAGCAGATTTTTGACGTTGTTGACAATGTCGAGCGTGGAGGCTGCGCCGCTCTTCAGAATCGTCATCAATACCGCACGTTTGCCGTCGACCCGCACAATGTTGGTCTGGGGTGGGTTGCCATCGCGGATCGTGGCAACGTCGCGCAGATAGATTAATGTGCCGTCGACAAATTTGACCGGTATATCGCTGAGCTGTTCGAACGCATCCGGGCTGTTGTTGAGTTTGATGCTGTACTCAAAGCGACCGATTTTTTGGGTCCCGACCGGGATAATCTGGTTTTGCGCAGCCAGCGCATTTTCGATATCTTCAGCCGAGAGTTTTTTGGCCTGCATGGCCTGCTGGTTCAGGTCGATCTGTATCTGTCTGACCTTGCCGCCATACGGTGACGGCACGGCGCTGCCCGGCACGGTGGCCAGCTGCGGCCGGATGAAATTCTGTCCAAAGTCAAACAGCTTTTGTTCGGTTTCTTCCAGACTGGACAGTGCCAGCTGCAGAATCGGTACGGTGGAGGCGTTGTAGTTCAGAATCAGCGGTGGCGTGATCCCGGGCGGCATCTGTTTCAATACGGTTTGGGAGATCGAGGTCACCTGCGCTGTCGCAGTGCGGATATCGACATTGGGCTGAAAGAATATTTTGACGATACCGTAACCGGCCAGTGACTGGGATTCAATATGTTCAATGTCGTTGACGGTGGAGCTCAGCGAGCGTTCATAGCTGTACAGCACACGGCCCGACATGTCTTCGGGCGACAGCCCGGTATAAGTCCAGACCACGCTGATTACCGGGATTTTAATATCGGGGAAGATGTCGGTCGGCGAACGCATTGCTGCCAGCGGGCCGAACAGCAGAATCAGCAGCGCCAGAACCACAAAGGTATAGGGTCGTTTCAGTGCAATACGTACAATCCAAAGCATGCGTTACCTCAAAGGTCCGAAAAATCAGGCTGGGTGGGTGGAATGGGCTGGATTATAGGCAGGGCAACAAATTGCCGCCATTAAACCTTTTTCATATTCAGGATAGGTAAAATTTTGGAAAATGCCGGTTTTGTCAGCCGATTTCTGTTCTTTAGATGGTATAAGAAGTTTAAAATGAGCAATATTCAAATCCTGCCCGACCTTACAACAGCCAATATGACCAAAAACCTGCTCAACTCACCTGACCGCCTGATAGCCCTGTTTGACCAGTCGCTGCGGGCCATTGCCGGCGTAGCGATTCAGAGTCGGCCCAATCCTGCCCAGAAAATTCTGGAGCACCACGCCGATGCGCAGACTGATGATAAACAGCGCCAACACAGCGCCGGCCTGATGCGGGTCAACCATGTCGGTGAAGTCTGCGCCCAGGCTTTGTATCAGTCACAGGGACTTTTTTCTCAGAGTGACGAATTGAAGGAGCAGTTCCGGCGCGCTGCTCGCGAGGAAGAAGATCATCTGGCCTGGACGGCGCAGCGCATTGCCGAACTCGGTTCGCACACCAGTCTGTTGAATCCGCTGTGGTATGCCGGCGCGTTTGCCATCGGCGCCATTGCTGCTGTGGTCGGTGACGCCACCAGTCTGGGGTTTGTGGTGGAAACGGAAAAACAGGTGGAAGCCCATCTGAACAGCCATCTGGACAGTCTGCCGGCCGATGATGCCCGATCACGGGCGATTGTCGTACAGATGCGCGATGATGAGATTGAACATGGTGAGGCTGCGCAGGCACTCGGGGCTGCGGAGTTGCCCGTGCCGGTCAAAGCGGTGATGACCGGGATGGCCAAGGTGATGACGACGGTGGCGTATTACATCTGATACTGTTTACGCTGTTCGAAATTCCCGGATTTTCTGCAATCCTATCTGCAAGGCTGGGATGCTTCGTAGGCTGGGATGCAATCCCAGCATCAACGGTTGAAATGCTGGGATTAAAGGAGTGTGCGCTGGCAGGCGCACACCGTTCCGCAGGCAAGGAGCAATGCTCCTTGAAACCCCTGCTACACCATCCCAGCCTACGAAGCATCCCAGCCTACGTTCGTCATGGTAAGAACGGAATAAAATTGAGTTTTTAGATTTATCTAGTGATGCTTGCCAGTCAGATACAGCACAATCAACACCCCAAGTCCAATCAGAATAATCTGCGGAATGGTTTCCTTCAACGTGGCGCGGCGCTGCATCTGGGGCATCAGGTCGCTGACTGCGATATAAATGAATCCGGACGAAGCGATCACCAGTACATAAGGAATCAGGTTGGCTGCGCTTTCCAGTGTGTAATAACCGAGTACCCCGCCGATGACCGCCATCAGACTGGCAATGAGGTTGTATAAATAGGCGCGCCGGCGGGTGAAGCCGGCATTGAGCAGAACGATGAAGTCACCAATTTCCTGTGGAATTTCATGGGCAATGATCGCCAGACCGGTCACGATCCCCAATTCCGGATTGGCCAGAAAGGCGGCTGCAATCAGGATGCCATCGGTGAAATTGTGCAGACCATCCCCGACCAGAATCATCCAGCCGGATTTGCCGGCTTCCTGTGCGTCATGTCCGTGCGCGTGATGATGGCCGTCGGCTTCGTGGTGATGCGAGTGGCGCAGAATGGCGAATTTTTCCAGCAGAAAAAATCCCAGCAAGCTCGCCAGCAGCAGCGCGAACAGGCTGTGGCTGTCGGCTTTTGATTCAAACGCTTCGGGCAGGGCATGCAGAAACGACGTGGACAGCATGATGCCGACCGATAAACTGACCATGCGTTCCACCATCTTGGACAGCAGGGAGAATGAAAACACGGCCGCCGCGCTGATGCTGATGACGCCGGCAATCGCGGTAGTAAACAGGATGGAAATCAGGGTGGAGTGCATGAGTTGAATTTTGGGCCTGTGCGTGACATAGAATAGCAGGGCATTAAAACACACAGGCTGTGCTAAGGCAAATAAAGTGCTCTGTTGTCAGGCAGCGCGCTTCGTGCCACAGGATTGAATCAACAGGGTTGCGTGCACTCCCGGATTGGCGTCCTTGATCTAGAACGAGCCGCCGTGCAGTCTTGCCACGGCGGCCACCAGACTCAGGCCCAGACCAACGCCTTCAGTGCCATGGCTGGCATGGCTGCGGTAAAAACGTTCCACCACTCTGGGTTTATCTTCGTCAGTGATACCGATGCCGTCATCGGAAACGGTAATCGAGATCCGAAAGGTGTCGGGCAAAAATGCCAGACCGATCCACACTTTGCCGTGTGCGAATTTCAGCGCATTGTCGATCAGATTGCCGATGGCCTGCGCCAGCAGTAAAGCATCACCTTCTGTCGAAATTTTTTCACTTGCTTTAAAAGTCAGCGGAATGCCTTTGATTTCTGCCAGCGGCTGGTAGAAGTCGACCACATCGTCGATCATTTTATTGATATTGACCTGTTCAAATCCCGAGCGCCGCGCACCATGGTCGATCTCGGCCAGGCGCAGCAACGCGTTGAATACCATAATGACGCGATCAACGTCGACAATGGAGGCATCGATTTCGTTGAGTATCTCTTCAACAGGCCGTTGTGCCATGGTGATCGATTCCAGCCGGAAGCGCAGCTCGGCCAGGGGCGTGCGCAAATCGTGTGCGATGGAATCCGATACATGACGATTGGCATGTACTAACTGTTCAATCTGATCCAGGGTCCGGTTGACGGTAACGGCCAGCAGATCGAGTTCATTTCTACTGTTATCGTGGGGCAGGCGTCGGGTCAGGTCGCCGGCAATGATCGCCGTGGTGGTCGTGCTGATGCGGTTGATTTCAGTCAGCAATGCGCGCCTCAGAATTCGGCAACCGAGGTAGCCGGTCAGAAAAATCATTCCGATGGCGCCGCACAGGCCAGACCAGAACAGCGCCTGTGCCAGCTCCAGGCTGGCATTGCTGTGACCGGCCTGCAATCCTTCCCAGCCGTAGATAACCGGCACCGCAAACATGCCCAGCACCACCAGACTTAACAGGACATAGCCCAGCGCGACTGTCAGGGTGGAAACGCGCAACATTCGGTTATTCATTGCGGCTATTCGTCGTTGCTGAGCATATAACCGGAATTGCGGATTGTGCGCAGCAGTTGCACTTCGCAGTTGGCGTCGATCTTCTGGCGCAGTTTGCTGATGTGCACATCGATGACATTGGTTTGCGGATCGAAGTGATAGTCCCAGATGTTTTCAAGCAGCATGGTGCGGGTGACGACCTGATTGGAATGGCGCATCAGATATTCGAGCAGTTTGAATTCACGCGGTTGCAGCATGATGATTTTTTCGCCGCGGGTCACTTTGTGGGACAGCAGATTCATCTGCAGGTCGCCCAGACTCAAAATATTTTCATTGAGACTGTCCTGGGTGCGGCGAATAATGGCATCCATGCGGGCGAGCAATTCACCAATGGAAAACGGCTTGACCAGATAATCATCTCCGCCACTTTTCAGGCCGAGTATGCGGTCGTCCACTTCAGACAGTGCACTCAATATCAGGATCGGCGTTTTATTGCCCTGCTTGCGCAGTGCCATGATGATGTTGATGCCATCGACCTCGTCGGGCAACAGGCGATCCATGATGATGGCGTCGTAGGGATTGCTGCACGCGATCGCCATGCCGTCCTGCCCGTTATAGGCATGATCAACGGCGTGCCCGACTTCAGTCAGGTTTTTCTTTAAAAACTGGGCGACCCTGTCATTGTCTTCCACGACCAGAATTTTCATGCTGTTATCCAATCTGTCAGTACATGAACTGGTGTTTTTATGTGCCACATTGATTCAGTTTTATCCTGTAAAAAAGCACGAATTGTCACGGACATGGTCCCTTCCCTTAGAGCGATGTGATTCTAACAAAACACTATGTTCAGTAAATTAAATACTGTTAATGTAAAGAACTTGTTTTTTTATCGCACGGTCACGGAGAGAATTCAATCGACCATTTGGATTCGTGAACTGACTTTGCCAAAATTTCCCTGCTTGAGAATACGACCCGAGATCATATTCTTGTTGGTACTTTGAATCTATTGGTTTATTCCGGTGTTCTATGTTTTTTTTCCGGATCGATGAACTGGGCTTGAAGGGCAGTGTTCTGAATGGACATTCTAGTCCAATGTGACCAGGTAAAGTGAATACTGCATGCGCAGACAAGGTTAATAGCCGGTGCGCAAATCACGCGGGTGTGTGACGTGATTTGTGCATCCCGGGAATTAAATTTAATTAACTTTAAATTAATGCCTGCAAACTCGCATAAGCTGAACCGACTTCACCCAAACGCAGTTCGAGAACGCATGTCTTCATTTCAGACAGCGCCGAAATATCCATCATTTTTGCGAACTCAGGATGTGTCATGGTCAATTTGAAAAAAATCATTGAGGCCTGCAATATGGCCATTGAAGAAACCGACGATGAATTGACCAACAGTTTCCCTTTTTTTGAATTGGCCGATCCGAAGGCGGTACTGGAACTGGCGCGTTTGGTCGAAGCCAGCACCGGCAGGACTGAACTGGAGCGAATCTTGGCACTGATGCGGAATATGGCAGATTACCTGGCCGCGATCCCTTCCGATTTTGATATGGAGGTCTGCGGAGGCAAGCGCGAGCTGGTCAGTCGGGCCGAGTGCATTCTGGCGGTGTATGACTTTCATTAAATTGTTGCGTTTCGGGTACAGCGCTGGCTGAATAATCCGCCACACGGCACGCCATTATCTCTTCGACAGAACCAGATTGCCGTTTTCGTTGGCAAATTTAAGCTGCGACAGCGCACTCATTCCGATCAGGGTGGGCGAGCTGGGTGTGATGGCCACTTCGACGTTGTACAGATCAAACTTTCCAACTTTGACGACCGCCATTTTTACGTTGGCCGTACCGATGATGCCATTGGCGGTCTGAAGGTAGCGGTTTTGCATATCAGCTGTGCTGATGCGCATTCGGTTGGCGGTTTCCGTGGACAGGGTGACAAAGGTGGCGCCGGTATCAATCTGGCCGGTTACCGTTACGCCATTGATGGTCAGTGTCGTGCTGTACTGGTGTGCGCCGTTGGCACTCAGCGTCAGTATGTTGGCGGCCCCATAGTCAACTGCCATGGCTTTGCCATTCGAGCCAGGCGGGCAGACATCCTGCTGATACAGCACCGACCCATCAGCCTGGGTACATCTCTGTATGGTCTGGGCCTGCACAGCGGGGCCCGTTTGCAAAAGCAGGACGATCAGTGCGCAAGACAATCGCGGCTTGGTGGTGGGCAGATGCATGGTTATCGTTGCCGAAAAGAGTGTGAAAGATGCGCTGGTGGCGAGAATAACACTGTAATTACTGATTGCCAAACCAAACTACATGCTTTATTCAGCCGGCTTCCTGATCTGCACCGTTGACACCGCCAGGGCCGCAACAATCAGAAGCACGCCAGCCAGCCGGATGACGTTTTCCGGATTGCCGTGCAAAAAACTCTGGTAATACAGCGGCAGCGTGAATATCTGGATGATCATCGGAATGACGATGAACATGTTAAAAATGCCCATGTACACGCCGGTGCGCCGGGCCGGAATGCAGCCCGCCAGCATGACGTAAGGATTGCCCATGATACTGGCCCAGGCCAGTCCTATGCCAACCATCGGAATGAACAGCAGCGCAGTACTGTGAATCTCGGGAATCATTTCCATCCCGATGCCGGCAATAATCAGACAGACCGCATGGACGACTTTCGCGCCAAAACGGCGAGTAAACGGAATCAGCGCAAACGCGGCAAAAAATGCCACAAAATTGTAGAACGCGCCGACCTGGCCATTGAGCAGACCGGCATCGTGAAACTGCACCGAATTCTGATCACTGGTATGAAAAATGGTGCGTGCCAGCGACAGCATGATGTATTGCCAGTAGCAAAACATGGCGTACCACTGAAACAGCTTGACCAGCGCCAGTTGCCACATGGTTTGGGGCATGTCGATAATGGCGCTTTTGATTTCCGTCAGGTTGGCCAGCCAGCCCGAGGGCGCGCTGTGCATTTCCTTGATTTGCGCTTCGTCCGGCAATATTTCCGGGGTGGTTTTCAGGCTCCATAAAATCGAAGTAATGGAAAATAAGGCGCCGATCAGAAACGCCACCACGACTATCTGTGGAATATGGCTGCTGTTGGTCGCCTCCTTGTCCATGCCCAGAAATACCAGCAGTGACGGAGTCAGATAGGCCAGCGTCTGGCCCAGCCCTGTGAACGCGCTTTGGGTTAAAAATCCGACTGAATGCTGTTCAGGATTGAGTTTGTCACTGACAAAAGCGCGATACGGTTCCATCGTGACATTGTTGGCCGCGTCCAGTATCCACAGCAGCGAGGCCGCCATCCAGAGCGTGGGGGAAAACGGCATGAGCAGCAGTCCAATGCTGCACAGAATGGCACCGACAAAAAAATACGGTGTGCGTCGTCCCCAGCGTGTCACGGTCCGGTCGCTCATGGCGCCGATCAACGGCTGAACCAGCAAGCCGGTGATCGGACCGGCCAGCCACAGATAGGGCAGACTGGCCTCATTGGCGCCGAGATATTTGTAAATCGGACTCATATTGCTTTGCTGCAGACCGAAGCTGAACTGAATGCCGAAAAAGCCGACATTCATATTCGCGATCTGCCAGAAAGTTAACAACGGTTTTTTAAAGGTCATGATGTTTGTCCGGCAGGTGTATCGGTACTGTTGGACTGAGCCCAGGTTTTTTGCCAGCCCAGGTAAAAATTCATGTCATTGCACACTGCGCCACGCAACGAGCAGACCGCGCCGGCAAAGTCATGCGAGCGCTGCAAAGTGACGGCCAGCGGCCAGTCATTGATCAGTCCGGCCAGAAATATCGATGAGAATGCATCGCCACAACCGACCGTATCGACGACCTCGCGCTGTTGTGGCACTGACCGGTAGCCATTGAGTTGCAGCCCCTGATCGTTTGCGTACAGATAGCCATGCGCGCCCATGGTGACGATGATGGCGCTGAGTTTAAAGCGCACCAGCAGTTGCTCCATGACGTCAAAAAAACGGCCGCAGGCATGTGGCGTGGACAGGTCGCAATTCACCATGCCGGCTGCAGGATTGAATTTTTCTGTCAGTACCTGCAGCTCATCTTCATTGACTTTGAGGATGTCGGCGTAAAAGAGTGACGTAACGATTTCCTTCTCCGTATATTGGCCATCGCGCAGATTCAGATCCAGATAATTGGTGCCTGGCCTGGCTGTGAGCAGATTGATCAGTGTGTTGTGGGACGTGCTTTGCCTTTGCGCCAGCGTGCCGAAATACATCAATGGCCTGCTGTCGGTGACCGTCAGTCCATTCAGGTAATCCTGAACTGCGCTGCTGGCCAGTTCCCTGTCGATGTAATCATAGGCCTGATCGGGCAAAATTTCGAAGCGGTGCGCAGTCGCTGTAACATGCACCCGCACGACGCCGGTAGGATAAATCGGGTCGCTCTGCACACCGCGCCGATTCAATCCAAAACGCTGCATTTCATCCTGCACCAGCTGTGCGTTGGCATCATTGCCAATCCGGGTAATCATAAGTGGCGTGCTGCCGAAGCAGGCACTGACTCGCGCCACATTGAAGGGCGCACCGCCAACAATTTTTTGATCCGGAAAATCATCGATAAGGGCTTCTCCGAAAATGAGCAGTGCGCGGCCTGGCTTATTGTGCATAACGTTCTCCTTATCCGACATCGGGGGTGAGCCAGTGTTGCGACCAGGCCGGCAGGCTGATCAGGTTTGCATGGCGGCTTTGATCCAGCACGTTAAGCCAGGTGTGCTGTGTATCCGTTCCGGTGAGCTGCTGCAGGTCCAGTTGTTGAGCGTGATCTGAGAAATTCGCCAAAACCAGGATTGGCGCTGCGGCAGATCCAGAAGCAGTGCGTGTAAATGCCAGCACCGAGTCACAACCACTGTCGAGCAGCGTGCGCGGTGCACTCGAGGCCAGTTGCGGCAATTCTTTGCGAGTCTGCAGCAGCCGGCACAGCGCACCAAATACCTTGCCCGGTTTGCTGTCGGCATCATACCTTGACTGCAGGGCCGTCCGATCAAGAAACGGGCGCTGCAACCAGCGGCTGTCGTTTTCCCGTGCCGGGTCGGTCAGATACGCGTAATCATTATCCTGCGCCAGTTCATCGCCCATATAGATCAGCGGCATGCCGCCAAAACTGCAGGCCAGTCCGTACAGCAGCAGCATTCGTTGGATACCCGCATCCAGTTGCGCTGCGGTCTGGGCTGCAGAGATGCCACACAGCGCAGCCGTCATGCCGTTGGTGCCGTGCACCTTGCCGGAACTGCCAGCCTGAAAATTGACACCGCGTCCGTATCCGCCATTCACCCCGGACAGAAATTGCGTGACGTCGGCCAGGTGCTGCCTGCCATCGCGCTGGTTTGCACAGGCTTCCGGCAGCAGTACATTCCAGCCGATATCGTCATGACAGCGTACATAGGTCAGCCAGGAAACCGGCGCATCGATGGACGGGGTGGCCTCGATTACCTTCCTGATCAGCTCGACGTTCTGGCTGGCCAGTGCGGTCCAGCCGGCAGCCATCAATGTGCTGTGGTAGGCCAGATGGCATTCGGGAACAGGGTGTGCAAAGCCACCCAGATATGCCGGCAGTTCAGCGGTGGGTACGATCGCTTCTGCTTTGAGCAATACGGCCGGCGCGACGATGTCCGCGATGGACCGCATGGCCTGCAGAATCAGGTGCACTTCCGGCTGATTCATGCAGTTGCTGCCCGGACGTTTCCAGATATAGGCGGTTGAATCGAGGCGAAATACTTCCACGCCCTGATTGGCCAGATTCAGCATGGCCCCAACCATGTTGGCAAATACGTCAGGATTGGCGTAATTCAAATCCCACTGGTAGGGATAGAAGGTGGTCCAGACCCAGCGCTGCATTGTCGGGTTCCAGGTGAAATTGCCTGGTGCTGCCTCTGGAAACACCTGATTCAGACTGGCTTCGACATCGTCAACCTGTTGCCGGTCTGTGCAGGTGTGAAAATAACCCAGGGCGTGCAGGTCGCCGCGTATGGCTGACTCGGCCCATTCATGGGTATCGGCAACGTGATTCAAAATGAAATCAGAGCACAGGCTGATGCCGGCGCTGCGCAAGGCGCCGGCGAGCCCGGACAGATCCTGCATGCTGCCCAGTGCCGGTTCAATTTCCAGAAAACTCGCAACGGCAAAGCCGCCATCGTTTTCGCCGGCTCTGGCGCGCAAAAACGGCAGCAGGTGTAAATAGGTAATGCCGAGTTGCTGCAAATGGGGGATCATGGTCTGCACACCCTTGAGCGTGCCGCCCAGGCGGTCAACATAGGCGCAGTAGCCGGCCATGTTCTGTTGCCTGAACCAGTCAGGGTGTTGGGCGCGCTGCCGGTCCAGAGTGCGCAGCGCTTCGGGACGTTGTGCCAGCTGCGCTCCGAGTGAGCGCATCAGCACCGACAGCCAGTCGATGAATTCCGGACGCGACCCATACAGTTTGTGCAGATGACTGATGAGCAGCGGCGCATGTTCCGAAAAGCGTGCGGCAATTTCGGGTTGCAGCGACACGGGCAGTGCATGCAATAAATTGTCCGCAAGGCGCTGCATGGATATGTCGAGATTGAATTCGTTATTGGTCATGGATTGGTAACTGGTCGTCCGGTTCGGGTGTTGGGGCTGGCAATAAACAGGCTGAATTATCTTCCTGTGCAATGATTAATGCAAACGATTGCAAATCATTTCGTTTTGCGGTGCAATAAAATGCGCGCCACCGGAATGGTTTGTTGTTGGATGGAGACGCGGATTTTGCCGGATAAAAACACCGCGCAACCGGCATATGCCCTAGATCATATATACCAGTTGGCAGAAAATGGCCAGCAATGTGGCACGGTTTGAACCGGCTTTTCGACACCGCTTCAGGACGATTTTCCGTATGGTGCGCTGCAGAGTTGCAATCGATTGCAAAAACATTGATAATTCAGGCACTGCACTGAGACATGGCAGCGATTGTTTGCATATTGCCCGACACCGGGATGTGCGCAGTGCTCAGGCGGTGACACCCAGATCAATACAAATAAATTATGAGGCGACAATGAATATGAAATTACCAGCGATGAAAATGAGATGTCTTGCCGGTGCGGTTACTCTGGCACTGAGTTCGATGCAAATGGCGCATGCACAGCAGGCAGTCGCATCAGCGATCGTTGCTGCAACTGACGTCAACAAGTTGGATCTCGACCAGGTTGTGGTCACTGGCGCACCGGTCGGCATTTCAAAGATGAAATCGAGCTCGTCGCTGTCAACGCTGGATGAAGACCAGATCCAACTGGCCGCGCCAGGCAGCGCAGCGGATCTGTTCAGGAGCATACCGGGCATTCACGCCGAAGCCTCGGGTGGCGAAGGCAATGCCAACATTACCGCGCGCGGCATACCGATCTCGGCCGGCGGTTCACGTTATATCGGCTTTCAGGAAGATGGTGTACCGGTTCTGTTGAATGGCGACTACGCATTCGTCACGCCCGATATGTTCATGCGCGTCGATAACAGTCTGGATCACCTCGAAGCCGTACGTGGTGGCAGTGCCGGTGTGCTGGGTTCGAACTCACCCGCCGGTATCATCAACTTCATTACCAAAACCGGACTTGAGCAGGGTGGCAGCGTGGGTATTTCCAAAGGTGTCGGATTCGATCAGAACCGTGTTGACTTTGACTACGGTGGGCGTTTGTCCGATACCACGCGCTTTTTCATCGGTGGTTTTTATCGTGAAGGTCAGGGCGTCAGAGACAGTGATACGCCGATGGAAATGGGCGGCGAGATCAAAGGAAATATTACCCACGAATTGGGCGGCGGCAGTTTTATCCGTCTGACCTTCAAACATCTGAATGACCAGACGCCCTCCGACATGCCGGTCGCGTTTACCCAGAGTGTGGCCAATCCGACCAAGTCCAATCCGGCAACAATCGGCAGCTACGCCGGCATTGATCCGCTGACCTACAGTTACTACTCGCCTTACTGGCCTGCCATTACCATGCGCGGCGCGAATAACCAGCTCGGCACCACCAATATCAATAACGGCCTGACCGTGGTTGAAAACAGTATCGGCCTGGTCGGATCCTTCAATATGGGCGATGGCTGGAAGCTCGATGACACGCTGCACCAGTCGGCCAAGAGCGGCGCATTTCTGGCCGGCTATCCGACCGGCAATCCGTTTTCAGCCAACAATGGCACAACGTACGCTGCCGGACCGAATAAGGGTAAAGCGTACACCGGACTGGTTACCGAAGTGTCAGCCTTTGACGCCAGCCTGGACAATCTCAACAGCACCTTCAACGGTCTGAAAGTGTCGAAGCAATTCGACATGCCGGAATCCGGCAAACTCATGACCCTGTTCGGCTGGGATCTCAACCTGCAAAATGTCGGCGTAACCCAGACTCTGCCGCACTATCTGATGACATCCAACAGCAATCCGATTCCGTTGGCCGGCACCAACCAGAATGGCGTGGCAACCGACCCGTCCGGCCTGCTGCCCGATTCCAGCAACTGGAGTGAGCAGACCCGTTCAACCAAGTACCTGATGGATTCACCGTATGTCAGTCTGGGTTATGAACTGGGCCGTCTCAATCTGGATGGCGGTGTACGTCAGGATCGTGAAAACGTGTCAGGTTGCCAGTCCGGTACTGCACCATCTGGCACCTACCTGCCCGGTCTGTTCCCGACAGCATGCCAGCAACCGGTTGCGTATTCGGTTTCACACACGTCCTATTCGCTGGGTGGCGACTTCAGAGTCACTTCCGATCTGGCGCTGTTTGCCCACTATAGCGATGGTGCTTCATTCAATGTCATCGAACGCATGAGTGGACCCTTTGACGGCAGCGCACCGATCCCGTTGAATACAGTGAAGCAGATCGAAGGTGGCGTGAAATGGCGCAGCGGCGGCTTCAGTACTTTCGTGACCCTGTTCAATGCCAAAACGTCGGAAAGCAATTACGATGTGACCCTGAATCAGGAATCAGCCAACACCTACAACGCCAACGGTGTCGAAATTGAGAGTGCGTATCACAACGGTGGTTTCAGCATCAACGGTGGCTTCACCTACGTGGATGCGACGATCAAATCGAGTACCGAAACCCAGGCTGACGGCAGCTCGGTGAATGGTGATCATCCGAAACGTCTGGCGCCCTATACCTACCAGGTTGTACCTTCCTACCGCATGGAAAACTGGTCTGTCGGTGGTTCGCTCGTTGGTACGGCCAAGTCCTATGGCGATGACCAGAACACCATCATCATGCCTGCCTTTTTTACGGTCAACCTGTTTGGCAACTATCAGCTCAGCACGCATACCTCTGCCTGGCTGTCGGCAAACAATCTGTTGAACAAGGTTGGGTATACGGAGTATGACGGTGGTCAGGGCGCGCGCTCTGTCAATGCACGCACTGTCAAAGTTGGTGTGAAATACAGCTTCTGATCCTGTCAGTTACGTTGAAAGCCTGCAGTCGCTGATTGGATGCAGGCTTTTTTTAACTGGAAGAACGGGCAATAAGTTCCGTGGACAGCAACTGGGCGCTGTGTGCTTTGCCATCAATGATTTCCAGCAGCGCATCCACCATTGCCTGACCGGCCGACAGTATCGGTTGACGGATGGTGGTCAGTGGCGGATGGAAATAGCGTGCCAGTTCAATATCGTCATAACCAACCACGGCAACGTCCTGCGGTACCTGTATCTGTTGCACACGCAATTGATTGATGGTGGAAGTGGCCAGCAGATCACTGCAGGCAAACAGGCCGTTGAATTTCGCTTTGCGGTTCTGCAGTTCCTTCAGTGCCAGTTCGGCACCATTTTCTGAAAACGAGGCGGCCACGACCAGTTTCTGATCCAGTTTGATACCGTATTGCGAGAGCGCCTTGCAGTACCCTTCATAGCGCTGCGCGACTTCGGGAAACTGGATGTCGCCAAAAAAAGCAATCTGTTTGCGGCCCTTCAGAATCAGGTGTTCGGCAGCCAGAAAACCACCGGTGACATTATCGCTGCCGATGGTGACATACAGCTGTTGCGGCAATTGCGCGCCCCACACGACGATCGGTACCTTGCGGGACGCCATCTGGTTCAACTGGTCATGGTGTCGCCACTGGCCGATGAGAATGATACCGATGGCCCGTCCGGTGTCATAGGGTTGCGAAGCGCTATAGAGCTGATCTGAATCGACGCGTGAGAGCAGCATGTCAAAGCCGCGCTCGGTCAGGGCATCCGCAATCGAGCCCAGCATGCTCAGAAAAAAAGGATCGGAAAGATGCTGGCGGTTTTTGCCGTCATAAGGAATGACGACGGCGACGGTACGGTTTTGTTTCAGGCGCAGATTCTGCGCACTGATGTTGACGGTGTAACTCAGAGAACGGGCCAGGTCTTCGATACGCTGTCTGGTTTCTAGGTTGACCAGCGAACTGCCACTCAAAGCGCGCGATACGGTGGAAGTGGAAACCCCGGCCAGTCGCGCCACATCGGTCATCTGCATGCGGCGTTGTTCAACAGCGGACAGCGAACCTTGTTGTTTATCTTTTTTCGGCATTGTCGGACTGGCTGAATTAATTTTAAGGTTGAATTATATGCCCAAAAACCTGGTGAAATTCAGGGATTTTTTCCGGCGATCTGAATCGGGGAATGAAATTCAGGGATGCGCCACGGCCCTGAATTTTTCCCGGATCAGGTTGATGCCGATCTGATGTTGACTTCCCTGAACATTTTTTCGAGCCAGTTACGCATTTCCAGATGTGACGTTGCGCTGATGGTCCCGGATAATGGCACTGTGCCGCACTGATAAGTGACACCCCGGCGCAGCGCACAGGTTTTTCCCATAATCTCGAAACGCAGCAGGAACGGATGTTCCATGAACGCGGTATGCCCGGTAATCCTGCAGGTACCCGGTGCGAGGTGGTGACCAGGAAACATGAACCAGCCAAACCGTTTTGATTTCCTTCTGATTTTCACGATGATTTCTTCGCCCAGCAGCAGGCTCAATTCCGCAGAAACCAGATTGATGCCGGTGGCCATGCGGAACGTATCGACCACACAGGCACCGCCGGCGCGGTTGGCAATGTCCAGAAACACCCGCTCGCCGGCTCTGTTGACCAGTTCAATATGAAACGCACCCTGCCGTATGCCGGTCGCATCGATGATTTTTTGCGCCCATTTGGTGTCAGCAGGTGCGGTATCAATCTGGACTGAACCCAGCGGCTGGCCCTGTGCATACAACAGACGGTTGCCAACATACTGACTGCTTTGCATGACAATTATCCGGCCCTCTTTGACCAGCCCATCAAAGTGCAGGTAATCCCCGTCGATATATTCTTCCACTTCGAACTGGTCGAGCAGCGCCTGATTCTGATCCAGTTGCGTCATGCCGGTCGTCTTTTGTCTGATTGCGCACAGAATACCGGCCGGACTGTCAAAAATTCTGGCGTCGTTGCCGGTGCCGGCATCCAGGTCTCTGAGTACCGTTTTACCTTTCCAGGGCAGTTTCAGGGATTTGGCAAATCTGGCCAGCGCCACTGCCTGCGCAACGCGTACGCCTTCCTGGGTCACCAGCTGTCTGATGCGCAATCTGTCACGCATTTTGAGTATCTCGGTCTGGTCCGCGCCCGGCAGGCCGAGCGTCTTTCGTACTTTGGCCGCATCGGCCAATTCATTTTCAGAAAGAGAGATGATCAGATCTGCCGCCAGTTTCCTGGAACGGATTGCAGCCAGAACTTCCTCGGCAACATTGCCCGTTCCGGGACGATCGACAGTCTGATAACGGATATGGGTGGGCAGATTCGCCAGATTTTTCGCCAGTCCGATATAGGTCACCTGATGCACGTCGTGGTCAATGCTCAGGTGGTAATTGATTTTGTGATAGGGGATGCGATGCAGGATGAGGATATTCAAGTTAGCTCCTTTGCATAATTTAAAAGTTTCCAAAAAGAAAATTACTTGGCGTTATGCGTTAATTAAATGAATTAAAAAATGATTAATTTTTTGCAGCGCCAACCTCTATTATCAATATTTGCGATGTAATTACTTTGCTAATTTGGGGTCAATTGGCTAAGATTCGTAGGTAAATTTACAATTTTTGAGGGTTTTCCATGGAAACTTACAACATTGACAAAATTGACCTGAAAATATTACGGTTATTGCAATTAAATGCCAGGACCGGCAAATCCAAAATTGCCGAGGCTGTGAACCTGAGTGAAGCGCTGTGCTGCCGCCGTATGGGTCAGATGGAAGCCAGTGGCATCATCACTTGCTACAGTGCGTTGATCGACCGGGAAAAGCTGGGGTTTCACTTTCAGGCATTTGTGCAGATCAATGCGGAAATCACGGCACCGAATACCTCTCACAAATTTGAAAAAATGATCAACGCCTGGCCGCAGGTGGTGGGTTTGTACAATACGGTCGGTGATTTCAACTATATGCTGCAGGTTGCCACCAGAAACGTTCCGGATTTCCATCAGTTTTTGGAACAGAAGTTAAGGGCACAGGCGTGCATCAAACGAATTAACAGCTCGGTCGTTTTAAGCACCATCAAAAATGGCTGCAACAGTATTTTGCAGATAGATTGAATGCCGCGCGCGTTCTTCGTGTTGCGATGCTGTGGTACAGTCACTGCTCAAAAAAATAATTCGGAGCGGGGAGAAAATCAATTGAAAGCGCTACTCAGAAAATCGGCACTGATGTTGATGATTGGCGGCTGCGCCAGTGCAGTCGGGGCCATTGAAATCGGTTCCTATTTTCCGTCATGGAGCAAAGACAACGGCCTGACTCTGAACAGGCTGGATCAGTCCGGTCTGACAGATCAGTTTACATACCTGAATTACGCCTTCGAAAATATCTACAAAATGCCCGACGCGACCTATCGCTGCAACAGCGGCGCAGATCTGGACGATCAGGGTCAGGGACTGGGCATGCGGGCCACGCCGGATTATGCGGCTCCCTTCAGCGCGGCCCAGTCGGTGGATGGCAGTGCCGATCATGAAGGGCAACTGTTGGCGGGTAACTTCAATCAGATCCGGCAGCTCAAAGTACGTCATCCGCAGCTCAAGGTGCTGGTATCGCTGGGTGGATGGAACTGGTCGCGCTGGTTTTCGGCCGCCGCGGCAACGCCGGCACTGCGCCAGACTCTGGTGGCTTCCTGTATTGATCTGTACATCAGTGGCAACCTGCCGCTGTGGAAAGGCTATGGCGGCAAGGGTGCGGCTGCCGGATTGTTTGATGGCTTTGATCTGGACTGGGAACATCCGGGATTGAAAGGCATGCCGTACAACACCGTGAGCAACAATGACCGGCGCAATTACACGTTGCTGCTGGCCGAATTCAGAAAGCAGCTCAATGAAATCAGCGCACAGAATGGCCAGCGCTACTATTTGACCGCGGCCATTAACGGCAGCAGAAAAAATGTGCAGCACACCGATCCGGCCAGTTATGCGCGCTATCTGAACTGGATCAATCTGATGACCTATGATTTTCACGGCGCCTGGGATAAAAACGGACCTGCCAGTTTTCAGTCCAATTTATTCTCTGATCCGGCCGATCCTGATCCGGAAAAACCAAGTATCGACGCTGACATGAAACGCTTGCTCAAAGCCGGCGTGCCATCGGAGAAAATCGTGATGGGGATTCCGGTTTACGGTCGCGGCTGGAGCGGTGTGAATCCGGACAATAACGGCCTGTACCAGCATGCCGCTGCGCCGGCGGTATCCGAATCCGGCTCAGAGCCAGGTGCAGACAGTTATGCGCACCTGTCACAAAAAACACTGAGCCGGTTCTATCATCCACTCACGCGTCAGTTATGGACGTACGACAGTGGCACGTTCTGGACGTATGACGACCCGCAGGTGGTGCACGATAAAGTGGACTACGCGCGCAAGTTTAAACTGGGCGGCATGATGTCGTGGTCACTGGATCAGGATGACGCCGAGTTTTCGCTCAGCAAAGCGATGTTTGAACTGCACTGACAGTGTTTCAGATAACGATGCGCCAGCCGCGCAGCGCCATGACTTTCATCACCAGCGCAAAGACCGCAGTGAACGCCGTTGCAAACAGAAAGGAAGCAAATTCGGGACTGACGCTGCGCGCAAACGGTGCTTCAAACAGGGCGGGATAAATTGCACTGAAGGCGCCACTGCCATACAGAACGCAGATGCCGATCCAGGAACCGGCGTACGCCGCGATGGCATTGATGCCAAAACTTTTTCCGATTGCCGGCCAGTGGTGCTGATCAATCAGGTAATGCATGAGCGCGATGGCCAGCATGCCGATGCCGCCGGTCCACAATACAAACGAAGAAGTCCACAACGGCTTGTTGAGTGGCAGCACCAGTGACCACAGTCCCCCCAGAAAAACTGCAGCAACACCACCGGTGATGAGTTGTTTTATCTGCCCGTGCCGCAGCCATGCCCCGGCACGCACACCGAGCAGCACGGTGGCCAGCGCGGGCAGGGTGCTGAGCAACCCTTCCGGATCATGTGCCAGTCCGGTGGCGGGATCATATTGATAGGCCAGCGCACCGAGCAGCAGCGTGTCGATTCTGTCCGCCAGATTCAATTGTGGTGCCGTGCCGCCGGTCGACCAGAGCAGCAGCCAGTAACCCAGCACAATCGTGACGATCAGCGTCCACTGCGCCCTTGCGCTGTGCCAGTGCAGATGAATCAGGCCGGCCAGCGTAAAACAGATGCCGATGCGCTGCAGGATGCCTGGCAACCTGAAGGCACGCCCCTCGATGAGCATACAGGCGACCAGATTCAGGATCAGGCCCAGAACAATAATTCGCATGCCACGCAGGATCACGGATTTTTTGAGTCCGGCCAGATTGCCTCCTGCTTCGATTTTTGTGGCGAAGGCCAGATTGAGCGAGACCCCGACGATGAGCAGAAAAAAAGGAAAAATGAAATCGGCCGGATTGCAGCCATTCCATGCGGCATGTTCCAGCCAGGCGTAGACGTGATCCCAGTCGCCGGCATTGTTGACCAATAACATGGCGCCGACGGTGAGTCCGCGCAGCGCATCGATGGAGGAAAAGCGGGCCATGATCAGCGAGTCAGTTTGCGTTGAGCAGACAGGATTTATTTAAATAACTCAACGACGAAATCATAGTAATCGCTGCGGCAATAGGAATGCGTCAACTCAATGGCGGTGCCATTGGCATGGTAGCCAACCCGCGTGATAAACAGCATGGCTGCGCCGCTTTTGATGGCGGCCAGTTTGGCCTGCTCGGCGGTGGCATTGATGGCCCGGATGTGTTGCAGGGCTCGGACCGGAGCGGCGCCCTGTGCTTCCAGAAATCCGTACAGACTGCCTGTGACCAGTTTCGGGTTAGGCAGATATTGCGACGGTACCGTGGTGTTTTCAATGGCCATTACAACATTGTCGGCGGTACGCAGTCGTTTTAAGCGCGACACAATCGTGTTTGGCGACAGCCCCATCGACAGAATCTCTTCCGAAGTGGCAATGCCATTCTCGCGCGATATCCATTGCGAGCCCGGCACAAACCCGCGCTGGCGCAATTCCTCACTGAAGTTGGTCAGACGTGACAGGGGCTGTTCCAGCTTCGGCGTGACAAAAGTGCCCGAGCCCTGCTTTCTGGTCAACAATCCGCGTTCGCATAAAATGTCGATCGCCTTGCGCGCCGTGACGCGCGAAATATTGAGCTGTTCGGACAGCGTACGCTCGGAAGGCAATGCTTCATCTGGTTGCCAGATGCCGTTGTGAATTGCCGTGGCAAGCTTGTTGGAGAGTTGCAGATACAGCGGCGTTGCACTGTTACTGTCCGGTTTGAAATCATTTAACATACTCAACATACCTCGTTTTCCAGTGCTTTTTTAATCAGTAACAGGGAACCCGCGGCAGAATCGCCATGCGGAGTGACCAGTCGTTTTAATAAACCGGCTGGCAGATACGCGTTAAACGAGTGTGCCAAACCACCGCACAGGGCGATTGGCATTGCTCTGGCAGGATCCAGAGCCAGTGCGATCTTGGTAATTTCTTTGCCGGCGTTTTGCATGATATGGATCGCATCCGGATTGGCTTCCTGATTGGCGAATGCGACAACCAGCGGCGCAACCTGCGCATAACTGCCCTGATTGGCGCTGGCCAGCCAGTTGAAAACGGCGTCCCGGTGTCCACCGCAATGGCGCAGCAGTGCATTGGAAAACTGACTGGCTGCAGCACGACCGTCGATGACCTGCTGCAAGTGATTCACCGCATAAAATCCCAACCAGGCGCCGCCGGCTTCGTCACCACAGGGAAAGCCCCAGCCACCGACTTCGCAGCGCACGCCGTCTGCATTAACGGATTCGCCGACACTGCCGGTTCCGATGGCAACGATGCCACCGGGGTGTCCCTGATGTGCGCCCAGCAGCGTAGTAAACGCATCGGTTTCCAGGCACAGTTTGGCAAACCCGGGATCCCTTTCCAAAAAAGCCGCGCCCCACTGCTTGTTATGTACACCGGCCAGACCGAGACCAATCGCCATGTGGTCCCATCGCGCTCGCGGTGTATTCAAACTTTGAAACGCGGCATCGATCGCCTCGGTAATCGAATGCCAGGCTGATTCTGATCCATTGCGCAAACCCGATGGGCCGGCGCTCGCCCGGGCGAGTTCTTTACCTTCCCGATTGGCGATGGCCACGCGGGTTCCGGTGCCGCCACCGTCAACGCCGACTAAATAGGTAATTGAGTTTGTCATGTTCTGTGATGGCCTGGAAATTAAGCAAGGTCTTGTGCCGGGTTTTGGTGTACCCACTGTCAGCCAACGTTAAAACAGTGGCTACTTTAAGCTATTCAAAAGTGGCTATCAACAGGTATTTAATGGGTATCGGACAGGCTGGCGGCAAAAAAATGGCGAGTAGCTACCCGCCATAAACCTCACCCCTGAAGCCAATTTCAAAGTCCGCTTACCCTCTGCCTGAATCTAGCAGTCAGTCCAATTCAGGCCTACTGTATTCTATTCGCAAGTGGTTTTCAAGAGGTATTTAAACGGTACTGTAAAATAAATTGATATTTTTGGTCAGACCGAGAGAAAAAGCGCCTGGCGCGCACTGGAACAGCCTGTACCGGCAGGGGCAGGTCTGTGCGGGGCAGGGCTACCTTTTCAGGCTAATTCTGCAAATTCCTGATCAGATCCTTTTTGATTTTTTCTGCCTGCTCGGGAGTCAGGTTTCCCAAAACACCGCGCTTATTTTCGGGAATATAAGAAAATTGCTCTTCGGTGGCGCCAAAGATGTAATGCTGGAATACGGCGCCCCAGGCTGCTCTGGTTTCCGCGGACATATTTTTCATCGATAACAGGGTATGCAATAAGCTGTCACTCGGGCTGAGGGTCTGCGTGTCGTTGTTGATGGATCCATCCCACCAGTAATTGACCAGAATATTGAGTTTGCCTAGCGACTCCACCTGATGCCACCAGACCGGCGGAATGTAGATTGCGTCACCGGGCAGGAGTTCGCTGGTTTGGGCCTGTGCCAACGCGTTCGGATAATTCGGGAATTGGTTCAAATCCGGGTTGTAAGGATTGACCAGGCTGATCGCTGATCCGGCAGGACTGAATTCCAGAGGTCCGATATACAGATTGGAAATTTGTTCCGGCGGGAATAATGTGAAGCGTCGCCTGCCACTGACCACGCACGCAATATTCCTGGAATCGTCGATGTGAGCCGGAACCGTAATCGTGTTGCCGATCCAGATTCGTGGCGCACTTTTGGCCTCCAGAAAAGGCAGATAATTCTGTTTTTCAAATCCAGGCAAACAGTCGGGAATCAACGCGCTCTGCGCGGCCAGGCAGGGCGGATTTTTACCATCAAGGTACCGGGACAACTGATCGACAATGGCCGAGATCGGCAATTTGTTGCGAACAAAATTAAATCCATCCATCGCTGAATTGTAGGCCACGCGCCCGCGCTCCTCGGGAGGGGTCATGATTGCATTGACCAATCTGCCGCTGTCAAACGATTTGATATACGACAAAATTGAATCGGAAGACTGCAAAGCCTGCTGCACTGCCGGCCAGTCTTTTACAAAACCGCGCAGTACGGCGGGCCTGGATTGGGTGACTATTTTTTCTTTGAAAGTACGTTCGTCGACGTTGTGCCATTCCGGGATTTGCTGGTTTTCTGGGATCATGTCTGATTAAATTTCATGAATTAAAAAGCGGTCGACAAGGTTCAAATAAAATGCAGGCAAGGCAAACTCAATGACGAATTGCCGGCGTTTGGCCCGCTGCCAAACGTGGACATGCGTCATTTTCTGGTCTCTCATTACGCGTGCTGCCGCACAGTTTATTCCTATTTTGCCGACTCTTTTTGTGTTTATAATGCGTTTCATTTGATCGCGTACAGGGCTGGCAGACAGGCATCGCGTGATATCGGTGCTGAAAAGTTTCAGATGCGATGCTACCACTTGATTACAAAAATAATTTGATCAAAGTGTCTGTCCAATACAGTTCTGATCTCAGTCAGTGTGGCGTTGAATCGGTTGCGCAAGTCCAGTATCTTTTTAATATCGCCGCCATGTCAACAATTTTTGATGCATCGTTACCGGGCGAGCAGACCAATTAATTTGTTCATAGTGCTTCATCTTTAAATTTATTGAAAGTGACGGGTTGGATTTATGACTGAGTTTACGGTGCCAAAATTGTCGCTGGAGCAAACATTTCAAGAAGCCGTGTCTCATCATACGGCTGGTCGATTCGCACAGGCAGAGCAGCTGTACAGGTCAATTTTGCAAAGCTTTCCGACTCACTCCGATACGAATCACAATCTCGGCATTTTAGCTGCACAGAGCGGGCAGGCCGACGTCGGTCTGCCTTATTTTGAAAGGGCATTCAGCGCCGCGCCAGACCATGCGCCATATCTGCTTTCGTATGCCAATGGGTTGATGGCGACCGGTCAGTATCAGGCTGCTGTCGAATTGGTCAGGGCTGCCGAACAGCGCGGATCGACTGCGCCGGAACTGAAGGCCGTGCAGCAAAAAGCGCAAAAAACCCTCAACAATATTAAAAATAATGGTGATCCGACGCACAGTGAATTGACCCAGCTGGCCAAACTGTATTCGGACCGGCGCTTGCCTGAGCTGGAAGCCAGGGCGCATCAATTGATTGAAAAATATCCGCATTCCGGCCCGGTGTGGACCATGCTGGCTGCAGCACTGCAGTCGCAGAAAAAAAATTCCTTGATGGCGAAAAAAAAGGCCGCACAATTTTCCCCGCTCGACGCCGATGTGCACTTTAACCTTGGTAATGAATTTTATGCGCAGGGACTGGTCAAAGAGGCCGAGCAAAGCTATCGCACAGCGATACAGATTGACCCTGCTCACAGCGACGCGTACGGCAATCTGGGTGTGCTCCTGAATAAATTCAGACAGGTCGATGCTGCCGTGGCGTGTTATAAAAAAATAACTGAAATCAGGCCGCATGATGTGAAGGCCCATTGCATATTGGGCGGACTGCTGGGTAATCTGGGGCGCTACGATGAAGCGCTGCTGAGCTGTCAGCGGGCCTTGCAGATCAAGCCTGATTCAGTTGAAGCGCTGTGTAATCTTGGTGTGGCCTTGCAGGGTCTGGGGCAACTCGATGAGGCATTCGTCGCTATGGGCAAAGCGCTGGACATCAATCCGGATTCGGTTGAGGCCCATATCAATCTGGGCAATGTATTCAGTGATATGGGGCGTGGGGCAGACGCCAGATCCTGTTATATCAAGGCCATTGAACTCCAGCCCGGTTCTGCGCTGGCGCACTATAATCTGGCGTCCCTCTTGCACGATGAGCGTGACTTTGGACAGGCAGAAACAGTCTTTAGGCGTGCGATTCAGATTGATCCGGAGTACGTCAATGCCTACACCAATTTGGGCACCACGTTGATGGAGTTGGGGAAATGCGATGAGGCACTGTCGTGTTATATACAGGCCCTGAAATTTAAACCCGAATCGGTCCAGGCGCTTTGTCATGTCGGTTCGGCCTTCCATGAGCTGGGCAAGCTCGACGAAGCCGTGCAGTGCTACCAGGAGGCATTGAAATTTGATCCTGGTTGTGCTGACGCGCTCGGCAATCTTGGCGGCATTTTGATGCAACTTGGAAAACTCGACGAAGCGAAGGATTATTTAAACAAGGCGCTCGAACTGGATCCAAAAGACGCACGAATCCTCACTACGGCACTCATTTATTTGCCGTTCGATCAGGCCGCTGCCGGATTTGCCGAACTTGAAAACGTGTATGCCCGACGCGCGGATTTACCACTCAATGTGCGCATTTCATTTTGTATCGCCTACGGCAAGGCGATGGAAAGCGTGGCCGAATATGACAAATCGTTCCAGGCCTATGAGGAAGGTAACCGCCTGCAATTTCAGGATCGTCCCTTTGATGAAGCGGCGGAGGAACGTGCCATTGCGCATACACTGAAAACAATGACCAAAGCGAAATTCGGGCAGTTTTCCGCGGTGTCGTCAGCGCTGCCGGTTGATCAGCGCATTCCTGTTTTCATCGTGGGAATGCAGCGCTCCGGCTCGACCTTGATCGAACAGATTTTGTCCAGTCACCCCGCTGTTTTTGGTGCCGGGGAATTAATGATTTTGGGCAGTCTGGCTGGGCAGGCGGATCGCCTGATTCAGGAATCAACCGAAGATGTCGCAACGCTGTCGGCATTACGCAAGCTCGGCGATGCGTATCTTGAGGCAGTGTGGAAGAAAGCGCCGCAGGCACGTTTTATCATCGACAAGATGCCGCATAATTTCTACTTTGTCGGGCTGATTCATTTGATGTTCCCTCAGGCGAAAATCATCCATTCGATACGCGATCCGATCGACACCTGTTTTTCTGGTTACGCACTGCGTTTTGGTGCAGCCAATGAATTTACCTATGACCTGGAAACCTTGGGCCGATACTACGTGCGCTATGACAAGCTCATGCAGCATTGGCACAGTGTGTTACCCGAAGGGGCGATTCTGGACGTGCATTACGAAGAAAACGTCGCCAATCCCGAGCACGAAGCGCGTCGCATGCTGACTTACCTGGACCTTCCCTGGGATCCGTCGTGCCTGAAGTTTCATGAAAACCGGCGCACGGTGCGCACGGCCAGTGTTACGCAGGTTCGCAAACCAATCTATTCAAGTTCGGTGGCGCGCTGGAAGCATTTTGAAAAGCACCTTGGCCCACTGATCAGCATCCTGCAATCAGGTCACACAAAGTAAGCGCAGACCCTGCCTGGGCGACATCCCTTCCCTGAACAATTCAGCAGTCCCTGCTGAATTGTTCTTCCCCCCCCCAAAAAAAATAATTTTCCCAGTGCTTCGGAGCGGGCGCCGGCACACTTCTGCATCGCGCAAATCGAACAAAAACGGAACCAGACAACGGTGGGCGCTTACATAAAATTACGCTTTATCACAATCCACCTTAAAATCATTGTAATTGCAGCAATAATACCAGTTGCGAAAATGACGCACATTTAAATTTGTTTTATGTATATATATCAATGGGTTAATGTATGGGGCGAACTAACTTTGCAATACCACTGAAATTATAAGTAATGCCACGTAGATACCTGTTGACAACCATTTGAGCTAAATTTAAAGTAAGTGCAAGTCATTTAGGTTGGTGGGATGCATTACAAAATGACGTATTTGAAGAATATTTTTTGGTTCGGGAAGTGAGTTTTCAGTAAATGGAAATTGAAGTGACAGGGTGGGTTCGGAAGATGCTGTAATTGTTCAGCGAATATAAATAACAGCGAATAAAACACGAGCCTGATAGTGCATATGACGGGAAATGTAAAACAATCAACTTGGATGGAGCCTAAATGAACAAAAAAATGACACCGATCGCGTCGGCCGTAACAATTCTCATGTTGAGTGCCGCAGCGCATGCTCAGCAGGCAGATGTGGCGCCAGTTACACCGGCTGCTGATGGAACGCAGCAGGTTTTGGTGACTGGCGTACGTGCCTCGCTGCAAAGATCGTTGGAAAAAAAGCGTGATTCCGACTCGCATATTGAAGTACTGACCGCGGAAGACATCGGTAAGCTTCCGGATAAAAACGTCGCCGATTCGTTGGCGCATTTGCCAGGCGTAACGACTGAAACATCGCAGGGCGCTGAAGGCGGTTTCGGTGAAAATGACCGCGTCAGTATGCGTGGCACCAGTGCCGGATTAACTCAAACCTTGATCAATGGTCACAATATTGCGTCCGGTGACTGGTTCGTGTTGGGTCAATACGCAGGTGGTGATGTCGGTCGCAGCGTCAGTTACACCTTGCTGCCTTCTGAACTGGTTGGTGAAGTGGATGTGTATAAATCATCGCAGGCCAATTTCGTTGAAGGTGGTGTGGCCGGTAACGTTGATATCAAAACCCGCAAACCACTGGATTTCAAAAAACAGGTGACTGTCGAGGCATCGATTGGTGCTGATTACAATTCACTGGCAAAAAATACCGACCCGCAATTCAACGGCATTATTAACGTTAAAAATGACGCAAATACGTTTGGTCTGATGATCAGTGCGTTTGATGAAGTGCGTCACTTTCAGCGTCAGGGTCAGGAAACAGTTGGCGGCTTTCAGCAAATTGCTCCGGGCAGCGCAATAGCCACGTCCAACCCGAACCTGTCAGGCGCGTATTATCCAAGTCTGCTGGGCTCTGCCTTATTCGAGCAAAAACGTGAACGCAAAGGCGGAACATTTGACGCGCAAATGAAGCTGACTTCAGATTTGACTGTTGATCTGAATGGTTTCATGTCAAAAATGGACGCCACCAACCTGAATGACAATTACATGCTTTGGGGTGCGCAAATCCTGAATAAGGGTGCCGGACAGGCGCCTTTGCCAGGCTACACAACGACCACCATCGGCGGAATTACGACCTTGACCGGTGCCCAGTTTGCTGCTGCGAACCCGACCGGAAATTATGGGGTTTATGATCAGATCGTACGTCCTGATGAAGGCGCAACATCCAACTATCTGGATCTGGATCTGGCTTACCGTTTCAGTGATCATTTGAAATTCAAGTCTTCATTGGGTGTCTCATACGGCCATGGTTTGACACCGGTTCAAAACACGCTGGAAACCAATATTATTGGTACCGGTGCCGCCTATCAATATAACGGCAGTTCTTCGGCTGCCAACGTCAATTTCGGTTCAAACAATAACTCGATGCCAAATCCCAGCAACACGGTGTTTGGCTGGATCTTCGGTGACCAGAAGGTCGACGTCGTTGATACTGAAAAATGGGGACAGATTGACGGTACGTTTACGTTGAATGAAGGTGCACTCAATGATATCCAGTTTGGTATCAGAGAATCCGATCATTCCCGTTCTGCGTTGGGCATCCAGAGCCAGCATCCGCTGGGCGCATCAACGGCAACATTGCCGCCACCAACCGGAACTTACCCTTCCAACTTTGGTGCCGGTCTGGGTGGCAGTCCAGTTACCGGAATCTGGACTAACAGCCCAGGACAGATTGCTGCTTACGATGCCCAATATGCAAGCATCTATCAGGCCAGCGGTCAGGGTCGGTCTTATTGGCAGCATGATTTCAGCTTGCAGGAAAAATCGCAGGCAGCGTATGTTCAGGCTGACATGAGCGGTGACAGATGGAGTGCCAACGCCGGTTTGCGTCTGGTGCGCACGCACGAAAACGTCATTGAAAACATTGGCGTGCCTGCAACGACTGCTGGTGCAATCACCACTTCAGCATTCGGACCTTATCTGCCAACGCTGGTTGCAAACACGTATAACGACGTACTGCCAAGTGCCAATCTGCGTTTCGACGTCACTAAAGATGTGGTCGCCCGGTTTGCTGTGTCCACAACAATGGCACGTCCTGACTATTCGGCATTGGCTGGTACTTTAAGTTTGAGTTCACCGATCGATCCGACTCAGACAGGTACCGGCACCGGATCCAATCCAAATCTGGCACCGGTCAAGTCGAATAATTTTGATGCATCCGTTGAATGGTATTTTGCGCCGCGTTCCCTGTTGTCAGCCAGTGTGTTCTACATGGATCTGACAAGTTATATCGGGTTCTCCACATCAACGGCAACGTACAACAGTTTTACGCCTCAATACCCGAATGGTGCAATGGTCAAATACACGATCACCGGCCCGGTCAATACCACCGGAAAAGTTGATGGTCTGGAACTGAGCTTTGAATCACCGATACCTGGTTATACCAACTTTGGTGTTCAAACCAACGTCACGTTTGTCAGCGCATCCGACACAGGCAGTGATCTTTCAACCTGTCTGTGTAATGGGCAACTGGTTGGCGCGTCCAAAGAATCGGGCACGTTAAGCGGTTACTATGAAGATGACCGGTTCACTGCACGTCTGACGTATGGCTACCGTTCAAGCAGCTATCTGGGTTTGAGCAGCAATGAGCCGTTCTATGATGCCGGTGGTGGCACACTGTCTGCATCGGCCGGTTACAAGATCAATGATCATCTGGTCGTGTCGCTGGAAGGTCAGAATCTGAATAACCCAACCCTGCGCTATTATGGCTACAACGAAAGTCAGATGCGTGCGGTCTACAAAAACGGCGAAACCTACTTTCTGACATTGCGCGGAAAACTGTAATTGAGCAAACGGGAGGAATGGAATGCGGATTGTTCCATTCTTTTCCGTGTTGTGTAACGAAAATGACGGCAAGAGCGATGAAAATAATCAATGGTGCGAATATGGAAATTGCTTTGATCGTGTGCACTACAGATAGACAGAGTTGACATTGAAAATAACGGGGCGATCTGCTCCGTTATTTTTTTCCAAAAAATCGATCGACCCGTGCGTGGCGGCCAATTCAAAAGCGTCAGAAAGTATTTTATGTTAAGTCAGTTAGCCGAATTTCGACAAGATACTGAAAGTGCTTCCTACCCAGGTCTGCAGTATTCCATTAAGTTGACGAACGCCGGAGTGGTTTAAATGAATGAAATAAATGTTCCGGCCAGTGAACAGAGTATTTCGAGGTTAAGTGGCAATATCCTCACGCCGCAGGGCTGGATTTCGGGCGTCATCGACTTCGCACAGCGCGTCACCGCCATCAGCGGCACGGCGGTTGATCCGCTGACTAATTCGCATGCCTACATACTGCCCGGCTTTATCGATCTGCACGTGCATGGTGCCGGCGGCAAGGATACGATGGAAGCGGGCGATGCCACGCAGGTCATTGCGAGCATGCATGCCCGTCACGGTACGACCTGCATGTTGGCCACCACCATGACGGCTCCCATGCCGGAAATAGAAAACGCGCTGCGCGGCATTAATGACGCGGTGCTGCATCACCGTAAAGGTATGGCGCGCGTGCTGGGGGTGCATCTGGAAGGCCCCTATATCAATCCCAACAAGCTCGGTGCGCAGCCGGCCTACGCGCAGACCGCGACGTTGGATGATGTCAGCAGACTGAATGCAATCGCACCAATCCGGCTCATTACGGTTGCTCCGGAAATCGGGCAAAACCTGACGCTGATCCGTGCGCTGAGCGCGCTGGGCATGAAAGTTCAGCTCGGCCATACCCTGGGTACTTATGAAGAAGCGGTGGCGGCGCTGGCTAACGGTGCCAGCGGTTTCACCCACTTGTTTAACGCCATGTCGCGTCTGGATCACCGCGCGCCGGGCATGGTGGGGGCTGCGCTGGCGCATGCCAGTTATTCCGAAATCATTCCCGACCTGCTGCATGTCCATCCCGGTGCGATCAGGGCCGCCATGCGCGCCATTCCGCATCTGTATTGCGTGACCGATTCCACGGCTGCATCGGGCATGCCGGACGGTGAATACATGCTGGGGCGCCAGGTGGTACACAAATGTATGGGCGGGGTGCGGCTGGCTGACGGCACGCTGGCCGGTTCAACCCTGACGATGGATCAGGCCCTGAGAAATCTGGTTGCCATCGGACTGGATCTGGCCGATGCCTCGCAACGCGTTTCAACTTTTGCTGCCAACTATCTGGGTCTGACCGAGCGTGGTCGTTTGCAGCAGCACTGCTTTGCCGACCTGGTGGTACTGGACCGGGATTTGAATTTAACAGCCGTATATGTAGAAGGAGTAAAAATTGACCTCGTTAATGTTTAAGGAAGCCTGTTCATCGTCTCAAGTCGTTGCCGCACAACTCAAGGCCGAAGGCGCACGTTACGCCGAACTGGGCGCTGCGCTGCGCGCCAAACCACCGCAAACCGTGCTGACCATTGCGCGCGGCAGTTCCGACCATGCCGCTGCCTATGCCTCCTATCTGATCATGGCGCGCCTGGGTCGTATCGTGGCTTCCCTGCCGATGTCACTGGTGACCCTGCTCAATGCCCCGCTGCACGCCGACAATGCACTGGCGATTGCGATTTCACAATCCGGTCAGAGTCCGGACGTCATTGAACCGATACGTTATTTCAGAAAAGGCGGCGCAACCACCGTGGCCATGGTGAACGATGCGACTTCACCGCTGGCCCAAAGCGCCCAGTGGTGCATGCCGCTGCATGCCGGTGCCGAGCTCAGTGTGGCTGCGACCAAAAGTTACATTGCCTCGCTGGCCGCCGGCGCGCAGCTGGCCGGTCACTGGGAAAATGACGCCAATTTTCTGTCCGCGCTGGCGGATTTGCCCGAAGCACTGGCCGCGGCGACCGAGCTCGACTGGTCCGAAGCCATTGAGGTCCTGACCCCGGCCAACAACATCATGGTGGTCGGACGCGGCATCAGTTATCCGGTTGCCCTGGAAGCGGCGCTGAAACTCAAGGAAACCTCGGTGATTCAGGCTGAAGCGTTCAGTGGTGCAGAAATCAAACATGGTCCGATGGCCCTGATCGACACGGGTTATCCATTGATGATTTTTGCCACGCGCGGTCCAAGCCAGGCCGGTCTGATTCATCTGGCCGAAGAAATGCGCGGCCGCGGCGCACGCGTACTGCTGGCTGCACCGGCCGATGTGGCCGAGCGCAATCTGACCATTCCCGTGGCCGGTACGCCCGATCTCGATCCGATTGTGGCAATTCAGGCGTTTTACATGATGGCCGCCAAATTATCCTTGGCACGCGGATTGAATCCTGATAAACCACGTCATTTGAGCAAGGTCACCAAGACCAGTTAACGGTTGCCCAGGTACGATGTAATCCCAGCATCACCGGTGGAAATGCTACGATGATATTCCAGCACATGCAGAGAAAATAAATAATGAACATTGCGCAGTTGTCGCTGATTCAAAAGCTGAACGGGCTCATGCTGCTGGCGTGCCTGGTTTTGGCCGGTGCATCATGTGCTGCGCAAAAAGTCGAAAGGGTTGAGTTTTGGACCCTGTCCATGAAGCCCAAATTCACCCCGTACTTCCAGGATGTGGTGCGCCGGTTTCGCGTCCTGCATCCGGACATTGAAGTTGAATGGGTCGATTTTCCATGGGATATCCTGCAACTCAAACTGATCACGGCAATCGCTTCCGGTACGCCACCGGCACTGGTCAACCTGAACGTGCCGTGGGCTGAAGAATATGCCCGTGACGGCTTGATTGTGCCGGTGGAAGGCATGATACAGAACCGCGCCATGTACACCAAAGTGGCACTCGACGATCTGACGTTCAACAATCACCTGTATGGTTTTCCGCATTACAGCAACGTCAACGTCATCGCTTACAACACGAGTATTTTCAAGGCAGCAGGCCTGACCGAAGCGCCGCGCAGCATGGATGAAGAACTGGCCTTTGCGCGCCAGATTTACGCCAGAACCGGCAAGGCCGGCTACGCGCCAACGCTGGGTAAAATCGACAGTTTTTTTATGCAGCAGGGCCTGCCCATCGTTAAAAATGGTCGCGCGGTGTTCAACTCGCCGGAGCATGTGGCGCTGGTTAAGAAGCTGGCCGATACCTATCAGGCCGGCGGGTTTCTGAAAGACCGGCTGTTTTCCGAGGATGGCTTTCCGGCCGTGATTGATGCGTATAAAGGCGGCCGGCTGGGTATGATGGTCTCGGCGCCGACCGCGCTGCGCCGCATCCAGATCGACGCCAAAGAGATCTATGCCGTCACCAAAGTGGCCGCTGCGCCGCTCGGCCCGACCCAGATTGCCGATGGTGGCTGGATGTTTCTGTATGCCGTACCCAAAGGCGTTGATCCCAGGCTGTATCCGGCGCTGGCCAGCTTTGCCCAGTTTCTGACCAATGATGCCAATCAGCTGGCGTTCTCGAAAATCGCCGGGGTGATGCCGACGGCCACACAGGCGTTGGCCGATCCGTATTTCATGCTTACGCCGGTCAATGGCGGTGCGGTTGAGATGGCACAGCCGATAGCGGCAGCATCGATGAAATATTCCCACAGCGTGTATGTGGCCGGTCTGGAAGATTACGATGAAATGCGCCGCGTACTGGTCAAGGCGGTGGAAGCCGGTATGACCGGCAAGGCCGACATCAAAACGGCACTGGATGAAGCGGCGGCGACCTGGAACAAAAAGCTGCAGGTGCCGAAATGAAGCGCGTGCAGCCATGGCTGTTTCTGTTGCCGGCGTTGCTGCTGCTGGCGCTGTTTTCGCTGTGGCCGGTCGGCTTCGGTTCCTTTCTGGCCTTTACCGATTTTTCGCTGGTCAGACCAACGCACTGGGTTGGTCTGGATAATTTCCGCTATATCTTCGCCAATGACATGTTTTTGACCGGGATAAAAAATTCGCTGCTGTTTCTGCTGATCGTACCGTTCATCCAGGTTGGTGCCATCACACTGGCGGTGCTGGTCAACAATCAGCTGCACGGCATCCGGTTTTTTCGTGCTGCGTATTATGTGCCGGTGGTGACCACCGTTTCGGTGGTTGGCATCATGTGGGGTTTTCTGTTCCACGAACAGGGCACACTGAATTACCTGCTGCTCAAAATCCATGCGGTTAACAGTCCGGTAGGCTGGCTGTCGGACGACGCCATCGCGATTTTTGCCATCATGTTTGTCACGGCGTGGCGCGGGCTGGGCTGGTACATGGTGATGTATCTGGCCGGACTGCAGTCGATTCCGTCTGAAATGCAGGAAGCCGCGCGCCTTGATGGTGCCAGCCGGACGCAGGTGTTCTGGAAAATCACCGTGCCGATGCTGTATCCGACCATCATGGTCTGTACCATCATGTCGGTGCTGGCGGCCCTGAAGGCGTATCAGGAAGTGGATGTACTCACCCAGGGCGGTCCGATGAACTCCACCTTCACGGCGCTGTACTATGCCTATGATCAGGGCCTGAAACATCTGAAGCTGCCGCGCGGGTTGGCCGCGTCGCTGGTGGTATCGTTATTCTGTATCGCGATTGCGCTGTTGTGTCTGCGCTTTCTGAAACCGAAACATCGTTAGGCGAACTGAGTGAATTCCAGAATAATCCTGACCCGTCTTGGCCAATACCTGCTCCTGTCGGCACTGGCAGTGCTGTGCGTATTCCCCTTCTGGTGGACGCTGGTCACGGCGATTTCTACCGAAGGAAATATTTTTGCCTTCCCGCCCACGTTCTGGCCCCAGGCGCCGTCTCTGGATAATTTTATTGAAGTGTTCAGCGCCATTCCGATGTGGCTGTTCTACCGCAACTCGCTCATCATCACGCTGTCCACCGTGTTCTGGAAACTGCTGATCTGTTCTCTGGCAGCCTATCCACTGGCGCGCATGAAATTCACCGGCAGCAAACTGGTGTTCGGGGTCATCATCGCCACCATGGTGCTGCCGTCTGAGGTCAATTTCCTGACCAACTTCATTACCCTGACCAGACTCGGTCTGGTCAATACCTACACCGGTGTGATTTTGCCCAATGTGGTCAATGCCGTATCGATTCTGCTGCTCAAACAGGCGTTTGAAGAGGTGCCGCAGGATCTGATCGATGCCGCACGCGTGGACGGTGCCTCGGAATGGATCATTTTCTGGAAAGTGCTGTTGCCGTTAATTACTCCCTGGCTGGCCACGGTCGGCATTCTGTCGGCGGTTGAAGCCTGGAATGAATACATCTGGCCGTCGATCGTATTGAGCAAGCCGGAATCGTTTCCGCTTTCAGCCGGCGTGCTGTACCTGCGCGGCACGTTTGGCAGCAGCACGCGCGTGGTGGCAGCGGGCACCATACTGACTATCGTGCCGGTGCTGATCGCCTTTTTGTTTACCCAGCGGTTTTTTATGCGCGGTATGGACGGCGCCGTGAAATGACATCAGAAAAAAATGAAACCCATGGCACAAATTAAACTAACGAATATCGTCAAACACTTCGATGACGGCAACGCGGTGATCCACGGCATTGATCTCGATATTGCCGATGGCGAATTTGTGGTCTTTGTCGGACCGTCCGGTTGCGGCAAATCGACGCTGCTGCGCATGATCGCCGGGCTGGAAACCATTACTTCCGGCGAGTTGTGCATCGGTGGTCAGCGCGCCAACGATATTGCGCCGGCGCAGCGCGGTCTGGCCATGGTGTTTCAATCCTATGCGCTGTATCCGCATATGTCGGTCTATGAAAACATGGCCTTCAGTCTGAAGCTGGCCGGCCTGAAAGCCGAGGCGATTGACGCCGCAGTGCAGCAGGCCGCCGCCGTGTTGCAGATCACTCATTTACTCAAGCGCAAGCCCAAAGATCTGTCCGGCGGACAGCGCCAGCGCGTGGCCATCGGTCGCGCCATCGTCAGAAAGCCACAGGTGTTTCTGTTTGACGAGCCGCTGTCAAATCTGGATGCCGGCCTGCGGGTGCAGATGCGTCTGGAACTGAGCCGGCTGCATCAGGAACTTGGCACCACCATGATTTACGTCACGCATGACCAGGTCGAAGCCATGACGCTGGGGCAGCGCATTGTGGTGTTTAACGGTGGTCGTATCGAGCAGGTCGGCACGCCGCTGGAACTGTATGAGCGGCCGGCCAATCTGTTTGTGGCCGGATTTCTGGGTGCGCCAAAAATGAATTTGCTGGCCGCCCGGGTGGTATCGGTCACGGACTCTTTGGCCGAACTGCACCTTTCTGACGGTTCAGTCGTGCATCTGCCGGTGCCCACCGCTACAATACAGCCGCTCGCGACTGTTAAGCTGGGCATTCGTGCCGAGCACATCGCTATTGGTCCGGCGGGTCCGGATACTGTTCGTGCCGTCGTGTCAGTGGTTGAATTTCTGGGCGACTGCTGCCTTGTGTATGTGCGCATGGACGGCATGGCGGAATTGATTGCAGTCAAACAGGCGGTCGGGCAGGGGATGCTGAAGGCCGGCGATCTGTGCACTCTGCAGCTGCCGATCGAACACTGTCATGTGTTTGACAGCAATGGGCGCTCGGTCAGGTAATCGTAATATGGATAAACACAGGAAAGCACCAGATATGGATCTGAATAAAAAAATCGGCCAGCTGTTCATGGTCGGCTTCGATGGACTGGAAGTCAACGCGCACATCACCAAAATGATCCTCGAGCAGCACGTCGGCGGCGTGATTCTGTTCCGGCGCAATGTCGATACACCTGAACAGGTCGCGCGTCTGTGCCGCGCACTGCAGGAATTGAATGCCACCGTGAGCGACATTCCACTGCTGATCGCCATCGATCAGGAAGGCGGCATGGTCATGCGGCTGGAGCAGGGTGTCACACCGATGCCGTCCGCGATGGCGTTTGCGCAGGGTGCATCGACCGAACGTTGCGAGCAGCTCAACCGGGTGCTGGGCGATGAATTGCGCCAGATCGGCATCAACATGAATCTGGCACCGATCCTGGATGTGAACAACAATCCCATGAATCCGGTGATCGGCGTACGTGCCTATGGCGAAGATGCCGACACCGTCATTCAATACGGGATGGCGGCCATGCGTGGCCAGCAGGCTTCGGGGCTGGTGACGACCGCAAAGCATTTTCCCGGCCACGGCGATACCTCGACCGATTCCCATTACGCACTGCCACTGGTCGGACACGATCGCGCACGTCTGGACAGCCTGGAACTGAGCCCGTTTCGTGCGGCAATCAAACAGGGCGTCGATGCGATCATGACGGCGCACGTGGTGTTTCCTGCCATTGAGCCACAACCCAGTCTGCCGGCCACCATGTCGAAGGCGGTGCTGACCGATCTGCTCAGGAATGAAATGGGGTTTGACGGGGTGATCATTACCGACTGTCTGGAAATGGCGGCCATCTCGGAAGGCGTGGGCGTTGCCGCCGGTGCGGTCGCGACCATGCAGGCCGGTGCCGACATTGTGCTGGTTTCGCATCTGCTGGAGCGTCAGCTCGCGGCCATCGACGCCGTCAGGCAGGCACTGGCGTGTGGCAGCATCGCTTCCATTGATGCGTCGCTGGAGCGTATCCTGAAATTGAAACAGACTCAGGCAGTGGCCGACTGGCGCAGGTTACCCGTGCTGCCAGCGGCTCTGATGCTGCCGGCCTCCATGGCCCTGTCACGTGAAGTACACCGGGCCGGCGTGCGCATCAACGGAAATCTGAAAGCGCTCAATCGCGTACTGCCGGTCAGCCTGATCACGGTGGAAGTGAAAAACCGCACCGAAGTGGACGAAGCGGTCGAATTGCGCGACGGGCGCAGTTCGATGCTGCCGGCACTGCAGCAGGCCGGCTTTACCGTGCGCGAACTGGTGATTTCGTTTGACGCTTGTGCACCGGAAGTGGCCGCGGCGCTGGAATTTGCACGCGATGCGCAACAAATTGTGCTGCAATCCTACAACGCCATTTTTTCCCCGGGCCAGCAAAAGCTGTTATCTGCACTGCCGCGTGACAAATTATGGCTGGTGGCCGGACGTTTACCGTATGATCTCGATCTGGCACCCGGAGTTCAAGGCCGCCTGGCCGCATTCGGATGCCGACCCGCCGCACTTGCGCCAGTCGTTGAACATTTAATCACGCCCTGATCATGCCAAACTCCTCTACCAAAGTTTCCCCCGCCGTTAATTTACCTGCAGACGATAAAGACCAGCAACTCCGTGACGATATCCGTCATTTGGGCCGTATTCTTGGTGAGACCGTGCGCTCCCAGCATGGCGACGCCATTTTCAATCTGATCGAAATGGTGCGACAGAATTCGATCCGGTTTGGCCGTGAGCAGGACAGCTCCAGCAAACAGAATCTGGAAACATCGCTGGACACACTGTCCAATGACCAGATGACCAAGGTGATCCGCGCCTTCAGTTATTTTTCACATCTGTCCAATATCGCCGAAGACCAGCACCATATCCGGCGCAGCCGCGCCCATCTGCTGGCTGGTTCGCCACCCAAACAAAGCAGTATCGCCTATACCATTTCCACCTTGTTGGAGCGCGGCTTTCCGGCACAGCAGCTGGTGGATTTTCTTGAAACCGCCCAGGTCGCCCCGGTTCTGACCGCCCATCCGACCGAGGTGCAGCGCAAAAGCATACTGAACTGTCAGATGGTGATCGGCCGGCTGCTCGATGAACGCGACCGCATGCAACTGACTCCGGAAGAAAGTGCCGCCAATGAAGAAGCATTGAACCGCGCCGTTCTGACGCTGTGGCAGACCCGCATGCTGCGCAATTCAAAACTGTCGGTGCTCGACGAGGTGGAAAACGGCCTGACCTTTTATGATTACACGCTGCTGCGCGAAATTCCCAATCTGTATGCCGGTCTGGAAGACCTGCTCGGTGCGCACACCGACAGCGCCCACGTTGAACTGGCCCCTTTCCTGAAAATGGGCAGCTGGATCGGCGGCGACCGCGACGGTAATCCGTTTGTGACTGCCAGCGTACTGGAACAGACCCTGACCATGCAGTGCACGCGCGTGCTGCGCTTTTATCTGGATGAACTGCACGCCCTCGGCTCGCAACTCTCACTGGCGCGCCTGCTGGTCGGTGTCTCGGACGAGTTGCTCTGGCTGGCGGAGAATTCGCCTGACCAGTCCGAGCATCGTTCGGACGAACCGTACCGGCGTGCCATCACCGGCATTTACGCGCGTCTGGCTGCCACTTACCATGACCTGCTCGGCAAGGAACCGGCCATCCATCCGACCCGGCCCGGCACGGCGTATCAAAACGTACAGCAGCTGTCGGAGGATCTGGATATCGTGCATCGTTCACTGATCGCACATGGCTCGGCCCCGCTGGCCCGCGGCCGCCTGCGTCATTTGCGCCGCGCTGTGAGTGTGTTCGGCTTTTCGCTCGCGCCGATCGATATCCGTCAGAATTCCGACGTGCATGAACGGGTGGTGGCAGAATTGCTGGCCGCTGCCGATCCGGCCTGCCGCTATCTGGAACTCGATGAAGCCGGTCGCGTGGCGGTGCTGGTAGCCGAGATCAGCACGACCCGTCCGCTGACATCTCCTTATCTGGAATACTCGGAGCAGACCCGGTCGGAACTGGCGATATATCGTGCCGTAAAAACCGCACAGGAGCGCTACGGCAAAATCGCCGTACCGAACTGCATCATCTCCAAAACCGACAGTGTCTCCGACATGCTGGAACTGGCGCTGCTGCTCAAGGAATCCGGACTGCTGCATCCGCATGAGGCGCGTCTGGATGTGAATATCATTCCGCTGTTTGAAACTATCGGCGATTTGCGCAACAGCGCACCGGTCATGCGCTCACTGTTCAATATTCCCGCGTATGCGCGTCTGCTGGCCAGTCGCGACACGGCCCAGGAAGTCATGCTGGGGTATTCGGACAGTAACAAGGACGGCGGTTTTCTGACGTCGGGCTGGGAATTGTACAAGGCCGAACTGGCCCTGATCGACGTCTTTGCGGCCAGGAACGTGCGTCTGCGTCTGTTTCACGGCCGCGGCGGTTCAGTCGGCCGTGGTGGCGGACCGAGTTATCAGGCGATCCTGGCCCAGCCGGCCGGTGCCGTACAGGGCCAGATCCGGCTGACCGAACAGGGTGAAGTCATCACTGCCAAATACGCCAACCCGGAAGTCGGGCGGCGCAATCTGGAAGTGCTGGTGGCGGCCACCATGGAAGCCAGCCTGTTGTCCAAATCGGATCCGGAACCACGCCCGGAATTTTTGACCTGCATGGATGCGCTGTCCGATCACGCCTTTGCGGCCTACCGCAATCTGGTCTATGAGACTGAAGGTTTCGAGCAGTATTTCTGGGAATCGACCGTCATCTCTGAAATCGCCGGCCTGAATATCGGTTCGCGTCCGGCTTCGCGCAAAAAGACTACCGACATCAATGATCTGCGCGCCATTCCTTGGGTGTTTTCATGGTCGCAGTGCCGTCTGATGCTGCCGGGCTGGTATGGTTTCGGTTCGGCCGTGCAGTCCTACCTGAACGACAATCCGGATGGTCTGGCACTGCTGCAGGACATGTTCAGAGACTGGCCGTTCTTCACCACGCTGCTGTCCAACATGGAAATGGTGCTGGCCAAATCAGATCTGGGGATTGCTTCGCGCTACGCCGGACTGGTCAAGGATGCGCAATTGCGCAAAACCATTTTTGACCGGATCTGCGCCGGGCACGCGGCAACACTGGCGGCACTGAAAAGCATCTCGGGACGCACCGAACTGCTGGAAGAAAATCCGCTACTCAAACGCTCGATCAGAAACCGGCTGCCCTACATGGCACCGCTCAATCATGTGCAGGTTGAATTGCTCAAACGCTACCGGCACGGAGACCAGGATGAACAGGTGCGCAGGGGAATACATCTGTCGATTAACGGCATTGCGGCGGGGTTGCGTAATAGCGGGTGATATTGCTGTGCAGGTCGAGGAATTGCAGGCTGGGATACGTCGTAGGCTGGGATGCGTCGTAGGCTGGGATGCATCGTAGGCTGGGATGCAATCCCAGCATCAACGGTTGAAATGCTGGGATTGCATCCCAGCCTACGACGCATCCCAGCCTGCGTCATACCCAAAGATTTCAACTTGACTGGGTACTAGTATGGCGCCGAGGACGGCCGGTTCAAGTCCGCCCTCGACGTCTCCTTTAATTGTTCAAAACTGGATCTGATACCAACATGAAACACAACAAGACATGGAACCGGCTGCAACTGGTTGGGCTGGCACTCGCGGCGGCGGCCGCACTGTACGTGCCGGCGGCGAGCGCGCACCACAGCTTCGGCAAGTTCGAGATGATGAAGCTGACCACGTTGCACGGCACCGTGCGCGACTGGAAGTGGGCGAACCCGCACAGCTGGCTCACCGTCGCCGTGGTGAAGGCCGACGGCAGCACCGAAGACTGGGCGCTGGTCGGCTCCAGCCCCAACATGATGGCGCGCTGGGGCTGGAACGCGACTGACATCCACGTGGGCGACATTGTATCCGTCGACGTCCATGCGGGTCACGACGGCGAGCACATCGGCGCGATCAAGAACGTGTTTCTGCCCGGAGGCAAGGTGCTGGTCGATCCCGCCGGCTCCAACGGGGAGGGACTGGCCGGCGCGGGACCGACCACGCCCCCGAGCAAGCCAGAAGGGGAGCTGTACAAATGAGCCGCTCCCATATCCTCATGACGGCGCAGTGCGCCTGGATCGCACTGGCGATATCGACTTCTGCATGCGCGGCCGACAAGCCTGTAGCGCCGCAGACCCCGCAACAGCTCAAGCAGGCATGGCGGGCCATCGCCGCGTTGCCGGACTTCTGGCAGGGAACATGGCAGTCCATCGGTGCGATTTCCGACGACTTCCCGGTGCCGCCGGACTACACACCCGGCGCGCTGGAACAGATCCGCAACTTCAAGCCGACGGAGGACAGCCCGTTCGCCAATTGCACACCGCTGGGCCTGCCGTTCGCGCAGAGCATCGGCGGCATGCCGATGAAGTTCTTCCAATCGCCGGGATTGATCGCGCTGTATATCGAGTCCTCGGGCATGACGCGCTTCATCCACACGGACGCTCGCGCACACTCGAATCCGCCCAACCCTTCCTACCTGGGTGAATCCATCGGGCATTGGGAGGGCGACACGCTGGTGGTCGACACCACTGGCTTCGTGGACGGCACCTTGTTTCAGATCGGCCGTGATCGCCGGGCATTGCTGCAAGGCGACCCGAACCCGATGGCCGGCGTGATCTTCGGCAAGCACGGGCCGGACATGCACCTGGTCGAGCGCATGCGCCTGCTGGACTTCAAAACGATGGAGATCCAGACCACGATCCACGATAGCACTGTCTTCAACAAGCCTTACACGCTGCCGGCTCGCAAGTTCCTGCGCGGCATCGAGCGCCGCAACGAGCCGCAGGAGTGGGCCTGCACCGACAACCGCGACTACCTGGATCCGGAGACTGGCAAGCTGGAACTGAACGTCAAGAGCAAGGCGCAAAGTCGTTGAGAAGTCCACGATGACGCCCGGAATTCGCGCACGCCGTGCGCGAATTCGAGAACGTCCTCGGTAAGAAGTGGACGTTCTCCGAATCTGACGGTTTCGCGGCGTACGCCAATGCCTGCTGCCCGTTCGGGGTCGAGCCCGCGTTGCAGCAGCTGGTCTGTGCTTATAGTTGAACTCGGAGCAGGCTTACGTTTGACCGCCGGAGTCTGATAAAGAGCTGCACGGTCGGCAGGGAAAACGCTTCAATTAAAATCCATGGCACCCACCATTTCCTCCATGGCTATTGTTGAACAAATCGAATGGGCAAGCGCAGCTCCATGCGGCGCTAACGCACACGCATAGAACTTGCTCAGTTCGACAAGCCCCATCGCATAGTTAGCGCCATACTTATTCTGTACATCGGACTGCACGGCGGCCAAAGCAATGCGACCCATTTGCCAACTGCCGCAAACGGTTCCCAGAAGGTGCAGGAATGGCACGGACGCCGCAAGGACCCCTGCAAGATTAGACCTTCCGTTTGCAAGCATCCACATCAATGCCGACTCCAGTTCCTGAATATTCTGGCGTAGCTGCACCGCCAATTGAGACAAGGCGGATTCCTCCTCTAGCTGCACCGCAACACCTTGCATCTCAGCAATCAGTTCCAACAGAGTCGCGCCGTTTTCCTTCAAAATTTTTCTTCCCACCAGGTCTGCAGCCTGTATGCCTGTAGTACCTTCATAAATCGTAATGACGCGCGCGTCGCGGCTGTGTTGAGCAATGCCGGTCTCTTCCACAAACCCCATGCCGCCATGAATTTGGACTGCGTCATAGCAAACCAGTTGACACAGCTCGGTGCTCCATCCTTTGACCACCGGCATGAGCAAGTCAACGTAGCGCCGACATTTGTCTGCTGCAGCCATGTCTGTGGAGTGCCTGGCAATGTCCATCCAGGCAGCCGACGAATAGGCCAGGGCGCGCGCTGCCATGATGCGCGCACGCATGGTCAGCAGCATCCGCATAACATCAGGATGGTTTGCAATCGGTTGCCCGGTTGCGCCGGTCACTGCATTGCGGCCCTGCACCCGCTCTTTGGCAAACGTCAGCGCCTGTTGGTAGGCCCGCTCGCCAATGCCAATTCCCTGAATACCTACCCCAAAACGAGCCTCGTTCATCATGACGAACATGGTTTCCAGCCCGCGATTCACTTCACCCACCAACCATCCCTGTGCACCCTCGCCTTCACCAAAACTCATTGAGCAGGTGGGACTGCCGTGGATACCCATCTTGTGTTCCAATCCCGTGCAACGCACATCGTTAAGCGCTCCCAATGAACCATCGGCATTCACCAGAAACTTGGGAACCAGGAACATCGAGATCCCCTTGGGACCAACAGGCGCGCCGGGTGTACGGGCAAGCACCAAATGCACGATGTTGGGCGTGATCTCATGCTCACCATAAGAGATGAATATCTTTTGGCCGCGCAGCAAATAAGTGCCATCCGATTGTAGCTCTGCGCGAGTACGAATGGCGCCCAGATCAGAGCCCGCCTGCGGCTCGGTCAAGTTCATGCAGCCGGACCATTCGCCGCTCACCAACTTCTCCAAATAGAGCGCCTGCAGCTCCGGACTGGCAGCGATCTGGATCGCCTCGGCTTCGGCGGTATTGAGTTGCGGCAGCATGGTAAATGCGGTGTTTGCCGCAAACCACATCTCCCATACCGGACTCGCTACGCACTTGGGCAAGCCCTGACCACCGTATTGGACCGATAAACCAAGCCCCACCCAACCACCCTCGGCAAACTGCTGGTACGCTTCTTTCCAACCTGGAGGGGTTACTACCCTGCCATCCAATAACTGGCAACCGGATTGGTCCCCCACCCGATTCAGCGGTGCCAGCACACCGCTGGCAAACTTGCCGGCCTGTCCCATGACCGCATCGACCAGATCCGGAGTGGCGTCATGGCAATCCGGCAGTTTGGCGATGGCACTTAAGCCCACGATCTCGTTGAGCAAAAAACGAATATCTTCCAGGGGTGGTTTGTATTCAGTCATTCAAAGTAAACCCATTAGTGAGGAGCCAAACGCACGCAACCATCCAGGCGGATGGCTTCATGGCTTGGATAATCGTCTGCCCCGGGCTACGCGCATCCATCAGCTCCGGTGCGCGTCATGCCCGACCGGGACGTAGCGATGGTCGATGGCGCCGAAGACCGACGTGCCGTCCGGTGCCAGCACTTCGAAGCGCAAGGTTTCGCCGTACTTCAGAAAGGGGGTTCGGGACTCGCCCGTGTCGATCTTCTCAACTGCGCGGCGCTCGGCCAGACATGCCGACCCTACGTCGCGCCACGCCTTGTTCGACACCGTGCCCGAGCCGAGGATGGTGCCCGCCCCCAGGTTGCGGTTGTACGCCAGATGTGCCAGCAGTTCGCCAAAGCTCCAGTCCATCTCTGCGCCATTGGGGTGACCGAACGGCTCGCCGTTGCGGTGAACGAGAAGGTCGAGGTGCACGCGACCGTCACGCCACGCCGGTCCGAGTTCGTCGGGCGTCACCGCCACGGGTGCGAACGCTGTCGCCGGTTTGGCGTTGATGAAACCGAAACCCATCTGCAGCTCGCGGAACAGGTGGGCCCGCATGCTGACGTCGTTGATGATCGTCACCAGTCGGATGCGCGATTGCGCCTCGGCGGCGCTGCAACCCATCGGGGTATCGGCGACCACCACCGCAAACTCGCCCTCGAAGTCACCGTTGTCGGCCTCGCTGGGAAAGGGATAGTCGTCGCAAGGTCCGGCGAAGTCGTCCGACTGGCGCTGCACGAGGATCGGGATGCCCGCCGTCTTTTTCACGTCCAGATCGTACGCCTGCTCCATGATGTGGCCATGGTTGAGGAAGGCCGAGGCGTCGACGAACTGATGGGTGCGCGGCAGCGGCGCCATCGCGTCGACCGGATCGAACGCGAAGGCCATCGGCGCGGCCCCCGCGTTCAGCGCGGCCGACAGGGATTCCAGCGCTGGGTGCACCTCGTCCCAGCGCTCAATCGCCTGTTGCAGATTCGTGACGACAGGTGCTGCATCGACGGCCCACACCAGGTCGCGCGAGACGACGACCAGACGGCCGTCTCGCGTGCCGTTCTTGAGGGTGGCCAGCTTCATGGGGTCGGCACCGGTTCTTCTTCGACTCGGTTCTCGATGTGGCCGAGGTGCTCGATTTCAACGCGCACGACGTCGCCGACCTGCAGGAACTTACCGAGCGCGATCCCGACGTTGGCGCATGTGCCCGTGGCGATCAGGTCGCCGGGTTCCAGGGTCATCACCTGCGACAACTCGTGGATCTGCTGCCAGATGTTGTGGATCATCCGACCGGTGTTGGTATGCTGCCGACGTTCGCCGTTGACCCAGAGCTGCATCTCCAGCGCATGCGGATCGGCGATCTCATCGTCCGTGGTGATCCAGGGGCCGGTCGGGCCGTGCGAGTCGAAGGACTTGCCGAGCGTGAAAGTCTGGCTCTTGAACTGCCAGTCACGCGCGGTGACGTCGTTGGCCACGAAATAGCCACCGACCACCGAGCGCGCGTCGTCCACGGAGACGTAGCGGCAGCGTTTGCCGATCACGACGCCCATCTCAGCCTCGTAATCCATCTTCTCCGATACACGCGGCTTGTAGATCGGGTCGTACGGGCCGGTGATGCAGCTGACCTGCTTGTTGAACCATAGCTGGTGCTTGGGCTCTGCCAGCGCGCCGGCTCGTTCGGATTCGTCAACATGGTCGCGGTAGTTCATACCGATTGCCATGTACTTCTGGGCGTTTGGCACTGGCGCCTCCAGGCGCACGCTGTCGAGCGGCAGTCCTTGCGGTGCACCCAAGAGCGCATCGGCGATCGCCTCACGCAGGGGTCGGCCAGCGGCCAGCACCTCGCGAATAGTGGCGGGAGCCGACGGGACCAGGCGTTGCAGGTCGATGACCTGCAGGCCGGTGACAACACCGATGCGGGTGCGGCCTTCGTGGGTGTAACGGGCGAGTTTCATTTGGGGTCCTGGGATGTAGTTGGGGCAGATCGGTGAGAAAAGCTTTATCGTAAGTGATGTTGGGTAGCTCTATATAATGTATTATTATAGACTATATATATCATATTTACACAAATAGACTATAATATCCATAATTAATTGTTTGCGATATACGCTGGGCACCCTTGAACGCAGCACGCACTGGAGAACTACGAAGATGAATATCAGAGACATTGCCTACGTCCGCTATCAGGCGACGAACCTCGAATACATGGAGAACTTCCTGGTGGACTTCGGCCTGCACCGCAGTGCGCGCACGGACCGGGCGTTGTTCATGCGCACCATGGACGGTGCCCATCACGCCCACGTGACAGAGCTCGGCGAAGAGAGCCGGCAACTCGGTTTCGGCTTCTTCGCCGACAGCGAGCAAGCCTTGTACGCTATCGCCGCACGTGTCGGCGCGCCTGTCGAGGACAACCCAGATCCCGGCGGCGGACTGCGCGTCCGAACGACGGATCCGTCGGGCTTCATCGTGGACGTACTGTTCGGTCAGCAGGAACTCGAGCCGCTGCCGCGCCGCGCCCCGTTACCGAGCAACAACGTCCATGAGCAACAAAGGTTGGGCCTCACCGTGCGCCTGCAGCCGGCGCCTTCGCAGGTGGCCCGGCTTGGCCATATCGCCCTGCACGTCCGGGACTTCCGCGCCAGCAAGGCGTTTTACCAGGACACGCTTGGTATGCGGGCTTCCGACATCTACTACGACGGATCGGAAGACAACGAGGTAGGGGCCTTCATGAACTGCGGTCGCGGCGACCTATGGACTGACCATCACACGGTCGGGATTATGCAAGCCAGAGACGGCCGTGCACGCTTCGACCACAGCGCTTTCGAGGTCATAGACTTGGACGATTTAATTCAGAGTGGTGCGTTTCTGGAGAATCGCGGTCACCGCCATTCCTGGGGCATCGGCCGCCATGTTCAGGGCAGCCAGATATTCGACTACTGGCGCGACCCGTTCGGCAACAAGATGGAACACTGGACCGACGGCGACCTGGTTAACGCGCATACGCCGGTCGGGCTCGCACAACTATCGGACGACGCGCTGTACCAATGGGGCCCCACCCCCACACAAGACTTCTTCTCTTAGGTCGGCACCGCGGCCGTCGCTCGCAGGCGACGCGGCCGTTCGCGATCGATCTCTCAATAGTCCGGTCGCAACGCCCCGACAACAGCCACGCCATGCACTCGCACACCTTCGGCGTGATCCTGCGCGTGGCGTACCTTCACTTTTCCTTCCAGTATTGGCAGGAGAACCCTGGCTGACTTCTACTCACATTCCAATCTAATTTGAATGCTGCCGCACTTTTTACAACACAATAATTGATCCTGCATCAAATAAACGACAATATTGTAAATTATAGATTTTTTGTTGAAAAAGCAGGTATATTCACTCGTCCTCCGGCTTGAGAATGGTGCCAGAGACAACCGGCGGGCCACCGCCACAGATCAAAAAAACGAGATAGAAAGTCAGCGGAAACGGCCTTCCCGTGACTGCGGCCTATCCAACGTCCACAAACAGGAGATAACCCATGAAAACCCTCAAACGAAGCCTTTTGGTGCCACTGCTGATCGCTATGAGCGCGCCGCTCATTAGCGGCGCAGCAACCGGCGATCAGGCCGGCTCGAAGCCGGAAGACCAGGTCACCGCGAAAGCCGACGACAAGACCCAGGACGACGCGCAACTCCAGACCGTCACAGTCACGGCCGAACGCAGCAAGAGCAACCTCCAGCACACTGCCGATTCGGTGAGCGTGCGCAGCGGCGCGGACCTGGAGGCCAAAGGGCGCTTCACGCTGACGCAGATCCTCGAGGACGTGGCCGGCGTGACCGGCGGCGCGGCCGCCTCGGCCAACGGCACCGCATCCAGCGGCACCGATGCGGCGGCCTCCGGACTGACGATCCGGGGCATCGTCTCCAATACCGGGGCGGGCGGCAGCGTCACCTCAGTCGCGCCCGCGGCGGCCCTCTACGTCGACGGCGTGTACAGCGGCATCGGCGGCAGCTACGACGTGGATCGCGTTGAAGTGCTGCGCGGACCGCAGGGCACGCTGTACGGCCGCAGCGCCACGGCGGGACTGGTCGCTGTCCACACCGCTGACCCGGACCTGGGCGAGTTCGAGGCCAACGTCCTCACCGAACTCGGCAGCTATGATTTGCAGCACTACTCCGCGGCGTTCAACGTGCCGCTGAGTGAGAACGTGGCCATGCGCTTCGCCGCGAACCACATCGAGCGCAACGGTTACTTCGACAAGCAGGGCGGCGAGTTCAGCACGGATGACGCGCGCCTGAAGTTCCTGTACAAGCCCAACGCCGACGTGTCGCTGCTCGTGGGCTATTCCCTCGAGAACAACATCACCCACAACGGCGGCACATCGATCAGCCTGAACCCCGACCAGAGCTACCAGTACACGCCGCTCGAGGTCGGCAGCGGCAAGAACGAATTTCGCCAGTACTGGGCCCAGCTGGACGTGAACCTGGGGCTGGCCACGCTGACCTGGATGCCGGCGATCCGAACCTGGCAATCGGCTGGCACCGGCTATTTGGACGCTCCGGGCCTGGCCAACCTCGAGCAGACGATCTCCACCCCGCAGGACCGCTTCGACACTCAGGAAGTGCGGCTGGCCTCGGACAAGAGCTCGAAGATCCAATGGCAAGTGGGCGCGCTGTACTACAAGAACACCCTCTCCAACTCCAACGAGGTCTACCTGCTGCCTCCGGTCAACATGCTGGCCTTCCGATCTATCACTAAGTCGAAGGTCACCGATGCCGACGGGGTCTACGGCCAGATGACCTATCCGTTATCGGACACGACGCGCGTGACCGCGGGCGCGCGCTATGACACGACCAAGGTGGCAGTCGCACAGGACTATACGTCGATCACCGGCGAGACGGAATCACTGTCGGGCCCCGATGGCGAGCGCCAGTTCAAGAACACGACCTGGAAGTTGCGCGCCGAGCACGACCTCGACGCTACCAGGATGGTCTACGCGTCGGTGTCCACCGGATTCTCGCCGGGCGACGTAACCGTGACGACAAACGCCATCGGCAACCCCACGGTGCTGACATTGAACGCCGAGACTCTGACCGCCTGGGAGATCGGCTCGAAGAACCGTTTCCTGAACAATAGCCTGCAGGTCAACGGCGCGCTGTTCTACTACAATTACAGCGGCTACCAGACGGCGTACGTCAACATCACGCCCGATCAGCCGACCGCGTCCTTCGCAACGCTCAGCGCGCCGGTACACAGCTGGGGTGGCGAGCTCGAGGCGCAGTGGAAGCTCACGCCAAGCGACACACTGTCGGCGGACGTCTCATACACTAACGCAATGTATATCGATCGCAACAGCACGCCGGTCTCGACCGGCGCGGGCCCTGATGTTACCTTCGGCGATTTTTTCGCCAAGGACAAGGTCCCCGGCGTCATTCCGGCACGAATCAACGCGTCGTACACCCACGGCTTGCACTTCGCCAACGGGTCGTCACTGTCCCTCACCGGTTCCGCCCGCTACATGTCTGGGTACGACGGCGCACCCCTCACCCAAGCCCAGAATGAGTCGGCCCAACGACGTGCCGACGCATGGATCAACAGCCAGGTCGTGGCGGACTTCAACCTGAACTGGCAATCGCCGGCGGGCATGTACTACGTTGGTGGCTACGTGCGCAACATCACGGACAATCGCTACAAGACCTTTGTGACGGTCAACGACGCCGGCTCCACCGCGACCCCGTATGACCCGCGCACCTTCGGCGTGATCCTGCGCGTGGCGTACTGACCCGAACGACCGGGCTGGTCGGCTCTCGCTGGGAAGGGAGCCGGTCATGTCTGCGCAGATTCAGGCGCGGGCCCGAAGGCCTGCGCTCGGCGGGTGCCGTTGGTTCGCGGCTTCGCCACGACCCTCACGGGTCCTTTCTACCTGGGAGCGACAGGCTTGGCTTTGGCAGTTGCAGCTTTCGCACCCTTGCCTGGCGCGCGCAGCGGTTTCGAGACCGCCTCGAGTTCCGTCAACGCGCGCACGATGCATTCGGTCGTGCGGTTGATGTGGCTGTGCATGAGCCGCGTGGCCCGGGGAATGTCGCGGGCGATCACGGCTTCGGCCAGAAGGCGATGTTCGTCGTCGGCGCTGCGGTCGTGCGGGATGCTCAGCTCAAGGCGGCGGTGGCGCTCGCTTTGTTCGTACAGACTGTTCCGGATTTGCAATAGAAACGGACTGCCGCAGCCGCCCACCAGCGAGGCGTGGTAGTCGGAATGCGCCTGCGTCCAGGTCGCGGGGCGCGCATCCTTGTCGAGCTCACGTACGGAGTTCACCAGTCGATGTGTCGCCGCCAGGATGTTCGACTCCCAATCGATGTTGCCGTTCTCGATCGCCCAGACGAGACATTGCGTCTCGACCACGGTGCGCACTCGAGCAAGATCTTTGACATCCTCCGCCGAGATCGGCGTCACCACGTAGCCGCGATACGCCTCCGCCTGGGTCAGTCCTTCGGCGGATAGCCGCGACAGCGCCTCACGCAACGCGCCGAGGCCGATGTCGTACTCCTTTGTGAGCACATTGGTGCGAAGACGCGAGCCCGCAGGCAACTCGCCCCACAGGATCGCGTTGCGCAGCACCTGGTAGGCTTCGTTGGTCTTGCTGATTCCATTGTCGTTGCTGGGTACCTTCATGTCTGCTCCTGGTGTTGGCAGGGGAACCCTGCTTGACTTCTAATCGGATTCTAATCGAATACTAATGCCAGTGCACGTAAATCGACGATCTAATTGAACATCTATAAAATAAACTATAATATTCGATATTATAGATTTTTTTGAGAAAAGCAGGTATAGTAACTCATCGCTCCGGCTTGAAAATGGCGCCAGAGACAACCGGCGGGCCACCGCCACGGATCAAAAGAAGAAAGAAGGAGACATTTGATGCACGACTTGTTAACGAATCTGGCGAACTGGATCGCCTCAACCCGGCTCAGCATATTATTTGGAACGACCGGGGGCCTGATCGCGACCTCTCAGTCTATCCACATTCTGGCCATCTCGGCGGTGTTCGGCAGCAGCCTGATGATCAACCTGCGACTGCTGGGCGTCGGAGCCTCGGGACGCAGCGTGTCGCGTCTGGCGCAAACGCTGTTACCCTGGATATGGTGGTCCCTGATCGCGCTGCTGCTCACAGGCCTGCTGCAACTGATCGCGGAACCCGCCCGGGAACTCGGGAACACTGTGTTTTGGCTGAAGATGGGCATGCTCGTGTGCGTGCTTGCACTGAACGTCTGGTTCGGTCGCACGGTGCGCGCCCGCGCCGCGATCTGGGACAGTGCCGCCACCCGACCGGTGAGCGCGCGCCTGTATGCAGTCGCATCTCTGCTGCTTTGGGTGGCCATCATCCTCTGCGGCCGCCTCATCGCCTATACCTGACGCCGGTGCTGGCCCCCTCCTTCAACAATCCGGAAGCCCCATTGATATGAACATCGACCAAATACTCAACCTCATCGAACACACCTACCTGGCAACCTTAGTGCGCGAAGGCGACTGGGGATTCCCGCTGGCCGAATGCCTGCACGTGCTGTCCATCACGACTGTGTTCGGCTCAATCCTCATGATGGACCTGCGACTCCTGGGCCTGGCCTCGCGCGACAGCGCCGTCACCAAACTCTCCAGGGAAGTGCTGCCCTACACCTGGATTGCTTTCGCCTGCGCAGTGATCACCGGCACGGTAATATTTATCTCGAAGGCGAGCGTGTACTGGTACAACCTGCAGTTCGAGCTCAAGTTCCTGTTTATGGCCCTGGCCGCCGCGAACATGCTGATCTTCCATTTTGGCGCATTCCGCCGCGTCGCCGACTGGGACGCCACGCTACCACCGCCACCGGCAGCGCGCCTGGCGGGTGCCCTGTCGATCGCGCTCTGGATCACCGTCGTGTTCTTCGGACGCTGGATCGGTTTCACGACCTGAACGCGGCCGGCAGAACATGCCCGTCAGTTACAAGAAAACTACAGGAGATAAAAAAATAATGACCACGAATTCCTCACACAAGGCCGGCACACTGCAGGGCGTGCTTCTGCTGCTTCCGATCACGATGGCCGTGATGGGACTGATCGTGCTCGTTCCGGTGGTACCACGGATGATGGAGCACTTCGCTGGTGTTCCCGGCGTACAGTTCCTGATTCCGCTGATGCTGACCTTGCCCGCACTGTGCGTGGCGCTGCTCGCGCCAGCGGCGGGTTTTGTGGTCGATCGCTTCGGCCGCCGTCGCGCGCTGATCGGCGCGCTCGTGCTCTACGCCATCGCCGGCATCATGCCGATGTTCCTCGACGACCTCGGCGCCATCATCGTCAGCCGCGTCTTCGTCGGAGCGATGGAGGCGGTGGTGGTCACGGCCAGCACGACGCTGATCGGCGACTACTTCCACGGTGCACAGCGCGAGCGGTGGCTCGCCAACCAGACGGCGTTGGCGTCGATCTCCTCGATCTTCCTCGCGGTGCTGGGAGGAGCGCTCGGCAACATCAGCTGGCGAGCACCGTTCGCTGCCTACGCCATCAGCGTCGTATGGGCCATCGGCCTTCTGCTGTGGACGTGGGAGCCGGTGAAGTCTGAACAGCCCCCGGAAGAGATCGCCGGCGAAAGCGGTCGATTCCCTTGGGGCACCATGATGCCGCTGGCGGCGATATCGGTCTTCGGCGGCATCATGTTCTTCCTGATGCAGATCCAAGTGACCAACGTGCTGGCCGAGACCTACGGCATCAAGACGCCGTCGCAGCTGGGATTGTTCACCGGCGCCGCCGGCCTGTCGGTGGCCGTGGGCTCCGCGTTGCTGTTCCGCCGCCTGGCTCGCGCTCGCGCGGCAACGCAACTGACCATCGCGCTGGGGATGATCGGCACCAGCTATGTGATGATGAACCACTCTCCCGCGATCCAGGCGTTCACGGCCTGGCTGGTGGTCAACCAGCTCGGCTGCGGGATTCTGCTGCCGACGCTTGCCGTGCTGGTGATGGCTGCCCTGCCGTTCGAGTTCCGTGGACGCGGTACGGGCCTGTTCATGACAGCCTGGTGGCTGGGCCAGCCCCTGAGCGCGCAACTCGTGCCCTGGGTGCGCGGCCTGCAGGGCGGCAGCCTGCCAGCGGTGCTGCAGGTCTTCGGCATCGTCTGCATCGTGGCGGCGGTCGTCGCGGCGATCCGCCGCAGCACCGACAGTCGCTCGTCGGCGGCCAGCGGCGTGTAGATGCTGAGCCGCCCCTGACAAATCAGAATTCCATGGGAAAGATGCAAATGAACAGAATCAAGGTGTCGCGGGCGCTGTTCGCCTGCGCAGCGCTGCCGGTGCTGGCATGGTCCACTCCGCAGGAATTCAAAATCGAGGGCGACGTGCCCGTGCCACATGCCGCCTCTCCAGCAAAACCTGTGCAGTCGGCAGGCTGGAAGATCTTCGACAAATGGTGCAGCGGTTGTCACAGCACAGCGCAGGGGCCGGGCAGCATGGCTCTCCAGCGGAAATACAAGGGTGCCCTTCCGGCCGTTCTGGAACAGCGCAGCAACCTGCCGCCCGAGTATGTAAGTTTCGTAGTCAGGCATGGCATTTCGTTCATGCCCTCCTTTCGAAAGACGGAGATCAGCGACGCCGATCTGGCGCTCCTGTCCGCTTACCTCGCTCGTCCAGAGTGACGGACACATCAAGTAACCAAGCGGTTTGGACAATGAGAATGGGGAGTAAGCGCAAATGATTACGAGACGGACATTTCTCGGCGCCGGCCTGGCGTTCACGGTGGCGGCCTGCACCACTGCTTTCGGCGCAATTGACCTGACCGCGCGAGGCCGGGAAGCGCAAGCGATCGATACCCTGCTCATCGACGAAACCATTGAAATTCCCGGCCAAATGTCTCTGCTCGCCGAGGCCAACAGGCAGTCGTTGCCCGTCGTCGGAATCCAGCTCGATGCGGCTTCGCATGCCGGATTGATGAACGTGCTGAACAAGAGCCAAGCCATCGTCGGTATCAGTTCGGGAGCCACGCTGTTTTGTTTGGAGCGGATGGCCCGGGATCATGGCTTGCGCCTGACCGGGCGCAGCCAACGGTGTGCCAGTGACTCAGGTGACGACCCATGTTGGCGAGATGTGGCTGCTCTTCTGAACGCGGCGCATCCTCACGCTGCAAGCCCTTCGCCCCTTGTCCGTGCCTACCGACCGTCGCGCGGGGATGGAACGCTGCACATTTGGACCATGCAGAGATATGCTGACCCTCAGTTTAACCATGGCCGTCAGGAGATCTAACCATGAAATTACCGCACAATGTCAGCCAGGCTGATTTCAAAGCAGCCCTCAGGGAGTTCGCAAATATTGTCGGAGACCAATGGGTCTACACGTCCGACGAGGATCTGGAGCTCTATCGCGATTCCTACTCGATCCTGTGGGGAGAGGCCGATGAACGCACCGCGTCTGCGGCTGTTGCGCCGGACAACGCGAATCAGGTCGTCGAGCTGGTCAAGATCGCCAGCCGGTATCGCATCCCCATCTATCCCATCGCCACGGGCAAGAATCTGGGCTATGGCGGCTCCGCCCCCGCCATAGCCGGCGCGGTCGTCCTCGACTTGAAGCGGATGAACCGGATCGTGGAAATCGATGAACGGCATGGCTATGTCGTGGTGGAGCCGGGTGTCAGCTATTTCGACTTGTACAACCACATCCAGGAAAAGGGTCTGAAGCTTTGGATCGACGTCCCGAGCCCAGGCTGGGGCAGTGTGATGGGCAACGCGCTGGACGGTGGTGTCGGCGTCACCCTCGCGCCTTATCGCAACCATTTTGAGGCGCATTGCGGCGTCGAGGTGGTGCTGCCCAATGGCAGGATGATGCGCAGCGGCATGGGTGCCATGCCGGGTGCAAAAACCTGGCAGCAGTTCAAGCCGGGCTTCGGCCCTCACGTCGACGGGCTGTTCAAGCAGTCCAACTACGGCGTTGTGACCAAGATGGGCTTCTGGCTCATGCCGGCGCCGGAAAATTTCGTCACCGGCACCGTCAAGGTCCCGAAGTACCGTGACCTGATTGCGCTGGTCGATATCATCGGCAAGCTCGAACAGAGCAAGATCGTGCAAGGTTTGTGGAATCTGTCGAGCCCGACCACCGGCACCCCCCCCTTCGCCGCTCACGATGCCGGCGCGCCCCCTGAGCCCGTGGATCCTGCGATCGAGGCCATATTGAACGATCCGGCCGGCGTCGACATGGACAGGCTGGACGTGACGGCCCAGTCCAAGGGTCTGGCGTTCTGGGCCTGCGACTTCAACTTCTACGGCCCAGAAAAACTCATCAAGGTGCAGTGGGAGTGCGTCTGCGATGCCATGCGCGCAATCCCGGGCGCGACCTTCAAGCTCGGCGCGATCCGCAGCCTGCCACTTTCGCCGGAAGACCAGGCGAAGACGCGCGACCTGGGCCCCTTTGGCATTCCAACACTGAAGACCTTCGACCTGGGCCCGATGTTCTCCTATGAAGGAGAGGACGTTGTCGGCCATATTTTCTTCTCTCCTGTCATCCCCAGAACAGGTGAGGCGGCTATCGAGGCGATGAATCTGTTTGCTGCAATCGGGCGCAAGTACAAGCTGCCCGGCCCACCGCTGCAGTTCCCTTCGACGATCTTCGAACGGGCTTTCCTGTTTGCCGTCGGTTTGCCGGTCACCCGATCCCCTGCCGTCAACGCCAAACTGCGGGACATCATCCGCGAACTCGTTGCAGTCTCCGCTGAACGCGGCTGGGGCGAATATCGGACGGCACCGGCGTTCTACGATCTCATCATGGGCACCTATTCCTACAACGATCACGCACTGCGCGAGTTTCTGGAGACGATCAAGGACGCGGTGGATCCAAACGGGATCATGTCCCCAGGGCGATATGGAATCCGGTCGCACCATGTCAGATGACCCAACGACCGAGCCGTGTCGCGCCAAACCCAATTCCCGAAGGAGTGAATGAGATGATTGATATTTTTGAGATGATGGACAGGCCTGCGCTTAAACTTACGCGAAGACGTGCCATCGCCTGCCTTGGCGCAACTGGTCTGGGGCTGGTGGTCGGCAGCCGTCTAACTGCCTCTGCACCTCCGTTCGGCGGCCGTCAAACGGCCTATGCACCTCCGGCCGCCGGCACCCTCTACAAGGTCGTTTATGACGCTCGCGAGGCTGAAGGACGCGCATTCGGCGCGCGTTTCGCGGCCGCCGGGTTCCCCACCGTGACGGTGGAGGATGACCCCACCTGGCTATGGTTCGACGACCTGCATCACCGATGGCGCACAGCAGGAGTCGCCGGCCTGACCACGCCTGCGGTGGCCTTCTCGCTGAAATTGATGGCGGAGCAGGCCGGCTTGCGTACCGTGATCTGGGGCCGTCACTGGATTGGCCCGAGCCGGACATCGCATGTGGTCGCGGCGACGGAACCGGCCCTGGCGGCCTGGAAAGGCCAGGCAGAGGTGGGTGCGACGTGGACAGAGTCGCTGCACGGCATGATCGTGGCCGGCGCTGCACAACCGGCCACGCCCGCCCGCTTCAACCATGCCAGCGGCGCACACGAGGACGGCGCGCGCGAAATGGTGTCCTGGCTGCTGGCACCAGTTTTGAAAGGATCAGTATGAACATCGCTACAAAACTCCCCCCGGGCCTCGATCACGCAACGTTCGAACGCGCGATCAAGAAAATGGCGGCGATCGTCGGCAGCCAATGGGTCTTCACCTCGGCCGATGACATCGACCTGTACCGCGACCCGTATTCTCCGAGGCGAGGTCAGCCCGACGAAAGTATTCCATCAGGAGCTGTCGCGCCGGACAATATTGAGGAGGTCCGGGCAATCATGCGGATCGCCAACGAGTACCGCATTCCGATCTATCCGGTGTCAACGGGAAGAAATCTCGGATACGGCGGCGCCGCACCGGTACTGTCCGGCAGCCTGGTACTTGATCTCAAGCGCATGAACCGCATCATCGAGGTCAATGAGGATCTGGCTTATGCCATCGTCGAGCCCGGAGTCAGCTATTTCGATTTGTACCGCCATCTCCAGGACAACGGGATCAAGCTCTGGATCGACTTTCCGGGGCCTGGCTGGGGAAGCCCGCTGGGCAACGCCCTCGACCGAGGCGTTGGCGGCTATCGCTTTGAAACCGCCTCTCACTGGAATCAGCATTGCGGGCTGGAAGTGGTGCTGGCCAACGGCGAACTGGTTAGAACCGGCATGGGCGCCATGCCCAACGCCAAAATCTGGGCATCGTTCAAATACGGACTGGGGCCCGACGTCGATGGACTTTTCAGCCAGTCCAATTTCGGGATCGTGACCAAGATGGGCTTTCGCATGACGCGCCAACCTCAGGCGCTGATGTCGGGCATAGTCACCATTCCGCGGCACAGCGACCTCCACAAGGCAGTGCCCATCTTCCGCCAGTTGATCGATCACGATATTATTCGCGGTCCATTCGCTTTGTTAAGCCCTGGCGTGGAAGATGCCTACCAGATCGACTATCCGGATAATGGGCCCTTCTGGAAGCTGATGGATCAGCCGGAGCAGCCCAGCGATGAGGAATACGACGCCTACATCATGGCAACTGGAAAACCCGCCTGGGTCGCCCCCCTCAGATTCATGGGCATCGAAGAGGTCGTTCAGGCGCAATGGGCCACGGTCAAAAAATGGTTCGGTGCCATCGACGGCGTGTCCTTTCAGGAGATGCCGATGACGCGGTTTCCGCTGTCGGAGGAACAACGCGAGGCCATTCCAATGAAAGAGTGGGAGCCAAGCCTGGGGGCCTTCGCCATGGGGACCCGGGCTCAGGGAGGGTGGCTCACCGCCAGCACCGGCCACATCTTCTTCTCGCCGATGCATCCCTTGACCTCACACGACATCCTGAAGGCGCGCTTCGTGTTCAACGGCGTGCTGCGCAAGCACAAGGTGAAGACGGTCGACGCCAACCTGGCGCTGATAGCGAACGGCTTCAGCGGCATGGTTATGGGGCTGCGGCTGACCGAAGACAAGGTGGAAAACGCCCGGGTTCGCGCAGCGTACCTGGACCTCGTCAAGGTCGGGGCAACGCTCGGCTATGCCGAATATCGCACGCACGCGATGTTCATGGACGAAGTCGTGAGCGGTTTTTCCTTCAACAACCACGCTTTGCTGAGGCTTGCCGAAACGCTAAAGGACGCCATTGATCCAAATGGCATCATCTCTGCCGGCCGCTACGGCATTTGGCCGAAATATTTGAGGAAAAATCGATGAGCGCACGTCTGATGTTATCGTTGTTGGCCGCATGTGCGCTGGTAACAGTGCGTCCCGCATTCAGCCAGTCCGCAACGGGCAAGCCCTCAAACCTGGAGCCGCAGCGCTCATCGGCATGGACTACGGTGACCTATCCGGAAGGGTCGGCGCCTCGCGGCAAGCTCATGTTCGCGCGTTTCTGTGAGGCATGTCATGGGGCAGCCGCGCCACCCCCTACCGCCAGCCCCCCTGATTCCGGTGGCCCCGGTGGTCCTGGCCCCAGTGGTCCTGGCCCCGGTGGTCCTGGCCCCGGTGGTCCTGGCCCCAGTGGTCCTGGCCCCAGTGGTCCTGGCCCCGGTGGTCCTGGCCCCGGTGGTCCTGGCCCCGGTGGTCCTGGCGGTCCAATGGGCCGTGGCCCAATGGTTCCGCCCGGAACGGCGGAACTGCAGGTGAAGTACGGCAGCAAGGAAATGGCCCAGCTCGAGAAGCGGACCGATCTGGCCTCCGAGACGGTCATTTACTTTGTTCGGCATGGCACCGGGGTGATGCCGCCAATACGCAAGACTGAGTTGAGCGACGCCGACTTGAAAAGCATTGCCGACTATCTGGCGCACAAGTTGTAGAACTGGAGCCGAACCAGAGTCAGAGTGAATCACTTAATGCGGCATCGACACCATGGCATGACCTGCTGCACCTGCTCGATGCAGGCTCCTGGCAACTGCTGCTGTGGCTCGACCGTCGCCCGCACACCTTCAACGTGATCCTGCGCGTGGCGTATCCACGGAAACTCCGGCGCCCGTCCAGCGCCGGGCAAGGTGCTTCAGGCCGACGCGCGCGGCTTGGCCACGCCCTTCACCGACGCTTTCGCCTTGGATGCGACAGGCTTGGCTTTGGTAGCAGCTGGCTTGCCCTTGACTGGGGCCACCTTGCCGTCCTCGATCTGCGGCGCTCCCTTCGCACCCTTGCCTGTCGCGCGCGGCGGTTTCGAGACCGCCTCGCGTTCCGTCAACGCGCGCACGATGAAGTCGGCCGTGTGGTTAATGTGGTTGTACATCAGCCGCGTGGCCAGGGGAATGTCTCGGGCGATCACGGCATTGGCCAGCTGGCGATGTTCGTCGTCGGCATTGCGGTCGTGCGGGATGCTCAGCTCAAGGCGGCGGTGGCGCTCGCTCTGTTCGTACAGACTGTTTCGGATTTGCAATAGGCGCGGGCTGCCGCAGCAGGCCACGAGCGCCTCGTGGTAGTTAAAATGCGCCTGTGTCCAGGTCGCGGGGTGCGCATCCTTGTCGCGCACGGAGTTCACCAGCCGATGCGTCGCCGCCAGGATGTTCGACTCCCAATCGATGTCGCCGTTCTCGATCGCCCAGACGAGACATTGCGTCTCGACCACGGTGCGCACTCGAGCAAGATCTTTGACGTCCTCCGCCGAGATCGGCGTGACCACGTAGCCTCGATACGCCTCCGCCTGGGCCAGTCCTTCCGCAGATAACCGCGACAGCGCCTCACGCAGTGCGCCGAGACCGATGTCGTACTCCTTCGTGAGCACGTTGGTACGAAGACGTGAGCCCGCAGGCAACTCGCCCCACAGGATCGCGTTGCGCAGCACCTGATAGGCCTCGTTCGTCTTGCTGATTCCATTGTCGTTGCTAGGTACCTTCATGTCTGCTCCTGGTGTTGGCAGGGGAACCCTGCCTGACTTCGATTCGGATTCTAATCTAATACTAATGCCAGTGCGCGTGGCTCGATGACCTAATTGATCATCTCTCGAACTAAATATAGCACTCGATATTATAGATTTGTTTTCCGAAAAACAAGTAGAGTGACTCTTCGCTCTAGCTTGAGCATGGCGCCAGCGACAACCGGTGGCTCGCCACCACGGATCAATAGAATATTAAACTCACAATATTCCGTCTCAAGTGAACATGCGCTTGACACCCAAGTAAACGAAGTCCGCCCGTTGCCGGCCGGGGTTGCGCTCCATGAATGCCTTATCGGCGTCGGCCACGCCTCAGGCCAGCGCCGCGGATGAGGCCGGTATGAGGAAAATTGCCATGAGACACCGCATCGTCGATGCACTCAGAAGCTGCGGCTGACGAACCAGAAGCTTCCCAGGCACACGAGCGCTGAGCCTACACAGTCGATCAACACCCGGCGCGGCAGCCCGAGCTTGAAGCGTACCAGCAGCGAGGCCAGGCCCACCAGCCCCAGTACGAGCATCAGCTGTGCGATCTCGACACCGACATTGAAGCCCACGAGGATCTGCGCCAGCTTCTCGGCCGGCAACTGCATTTCCAGCAGCGTGGATGCGAAGCCGAAGCCGTGGATCAGCCCGAAGACCAAGGTCACCACCAGCCGCAGGCGGCCGGCGTCGCCCATGTGGCCCGACATCAGCAGGTAGTTTGAGCACATTAGTGCCGAGCCCAGCAGCAGCAGCGGCGGCATCAGGCCGATGTGCAGCAGGCTCGCGATGGCCATGCCGACGAGCGGGATGCCGAGGGCTGCCGCCACGAACCCCGACCGGCGGGTGGCAACGGCAATATTCTCCGCGCCAATCATCAAGATCGTCAGGCCCACCAGAGCGTCGATGAACTCCGGGTGTGGCCGCAACACACCGGTGACCGCCAGCGCGAGGGTGATGCTGTGGCCCAGCGTGAAGCCGGTCACCACAAAGACCAGGTCGCGCAGACGCCGCGAGATCAACACCAGCCCCAGCATGAAGGACATGTGGTCGGGGCCGGTGAAGATGTGCTCCATGCCCAGGCGGATGTAGTCGAGGAAGCCGGCATCGCGCATCTCGGCGTCGCCCGCGGCGGCTCTGACCTCGCGCCGGTCGCTGGTGAACATCTGTTCGACGAACTGACCGTCGGCAGTCCGGATCTGCGTGAACGTGACGTGCGAGGGCACGAGGTCGAAGAACGCCGAGGACTGCAGCGCAATGTCTTCTTTGCCCGGGCAGGTGAAGTCGAATTCAAAGCGGCGGAACTGCGTGGTCGCAGCCATCGCCCGCGACGAACTGATCGCGCATGCCCTGCCTGCGCTCATGGCACCGAGATGGCCCTTCAGGTAGTCCAGCACCACCTCGTTGGGCGGCTGTTCCTCGCTCTGGCGTGCGAGCCGTGCCGATTCGGGGAGCGGGATCGAAAACTCGAGGTGCAGGCGATCGGCGGTGATCTCCCAGACCGAGTGCGTCTCGCTCTTGGTATGGGCGAGCGCGGCCGGCACAACGAGCGCAAAGGCGACGGCGGCCAGCGCGGTGCGCCAGCGACGGAGCGCGGGCATCACTTGCCCTTCTCCGTCAGTGCCTTGGCATCGTTCGACAGCTGGATGTCGGCGCGGCCGCGCAGGAACTCCACGCTGGAACGCAACACCTGGTCCTGCGCTACCTTCTTGTAGTCGGTCCAGACCCGATCCACTACCGCCTCGAACGCCTGCGGCTCGGACGCGCGATGCTCGATCATCACAACGACGTGGATTCCATCGGCGGCGGATACGGGATCGGACACGCCACCAGCGGCCAATCGGCTCGCAGCGGCGTACACCGGCGCCTCGAGCTTGGCCTTGGCGGCGAAGTCGAAAACCGTGCCCGAATCAACGCGACCCGAGTCCTCCAGGCCAAACTCCTTTGCCACCTGCCCGGACGGCTTCCCCGAACGCAGCGCGGCCACTGCCTTCGCCGCGTCGGCCGCGGTGTGCGCCACAAGGTCGCGCAGGCGGAACGTAGCGTTGGTCACGTACTGGTCCTTGTGCTTGTCGTACCACTGCCGCAGTTGTTCGGGCGAGGGCTTCTGCGCGAGCACGTTGGCCGTCACCTCGAGCTCGACGCCCGCCACCATGGCCGCGCGCACCTCGGGATCGAAGCTGGGCAGGTCGATCTCCACGCCACGCTGCACGTTGAGCTCCTCAGCGATCATGTCGTCAAGTACTTTGCGGCGCTGCACCGCACTGGTCTGCTCGAAGGGCACGCTGAATTGCGCCTGCACCTGAGTCGTGAAGTCGTTGCGCAGGATCGGCCGCCCGTTGATGAGCGCCATCGCCTCCGGCGGCACGGTGCTGGTGCGCGTGCCCTTGGCGGTGAACAGGCTGTAGCCGGCGAGGACCAGGCCGATCAGGGCACCGCACGCGAACAGCACCAGTGAGCGGCGGGTGGCAGCACGCGAATCCGGTGCGTGGTCGTTGCTTGTCTCTTGCATGTCGTTGGATGTCCTTTATCGATATGACAGATTCAAAATAGATATTTCAGGTTCAGGCGCAATTCTCTCGGCTCGCCCGGGTGCACGGTAATGCCATTGGCTACTGCCGGCACCGTGGGCGCTATCTGGTAGCTCTGCGCGTAGGCAATATCAAAGTAGTCGCGATTGAACAGATTGAGCACATTGAAGGACAGTGTCAGGTTGGGAGTAATGTCACGTTGTATGCGCAGGTTTGTCACAATGGCAGACGGCGCAGTCAGACCTGCGTCCTGCGACAGCGGGTAGGATCCGATATAGCGTGTATTCAGACCTCCAGACCATGGGCCCAGGTGGGTTACGACCAGTCCGAAGGACGCCACCCTGCCGACTGCATTCGGAATATAGTTCCCGGTCGCGCCGTTGTCATTCATCTGTGCAAAGCGGGCGTGGGTCCATGCCACATCGGCATCGAGCAGCAGCCAGTTGTTCAACACCAGATGGTTATTCCATTCCAACCCATCCCGTTTGCTCGCGCCATTTGGGGAAGTGCTTCCGATATCGGAATCCTGGTTGTAGACCAATTCCGAGTCGCTGTTCAGACTCCACAGCGCCAGCGAAGTCTGCAGGCCCGGAATTGCTTCCGTGCGCAGTCCGATTTCCTTGCCCACACTGCCGGCCAACACGGGCACTGCGGGTGCTGGCAGACCGGTTGTTGGATCAACCCGGTCGATCACGCCGCGTGCGTCGTTGCTGTGAAAACCACGACCTGCATCAAGAAAGAATTCAGTGCGGTACCACGGACCAAAAACCAGTGCCAGCTTGGGCGAGAGTTTGTTGCCGGAGGCCGAACCGCTGTTGGCCGGGATATTCAGTGACGTCATGTCCATCCAGATATGATCGCTTCGCAACCCGACCACGCTGCGCAGCCAGGTCGCCCAGTCGGTGGTGTTTTGCACATACAATCCTGCTTCGGTTTCACCGACCAGATTGTCGCTGACCGTAGCGAACGGAATGCGGCCTTCGGTATCAAGCAGACCGACGTGGATCTGGTCATGGCGCAGCTGTACGCCGACTTCGGTCACCGACACGTGTCCGAACAGGCTGTGATTCCAGCCCTGCACAGCTTTGGTGCCGAACATATTGCGGTCTTCAACCTGTTCAAACTGGTCACCGGTGTCAGGTCGCAATTCATAATAGGTAAAGTCAGTCCAGAGCTGCAGCCGGTAATGTTCCGCAAAGGCCGAGATTTTTGAATAGCCGTCCTGATCGCGGTCATGCCATTCGCCGGACAGACTCAACCGTCCGGTATTGCCGCCGTCAGTCGGATTAACAGCCGAATAGCGCCCCAGTTGTCCCGCTTCAATCAGCGCCAGTGGCACCTGGTCAACCGCATGCCAGTGCGAGTCATAGAGCACGGTGTCTACCGACCAGCCGCTGGCGCGCGTGCCGTCACTGAGTCGCCCGAAGAAATTGACCTTGCGGGCATTTTCCGGTGGCGTCCATGGGCCGTTTTCTTCCAGAAGTTCCAGTCCGCCGAGCAGTACCGGAGTACCGCCAGTCGATGGGTTGGTGGCATTGCCCACGGGTGTTGATCCGCCCAGTACCGCGCGGCGGTAACCGTTATCGCCGACGGTCAGATCCAGAAAATTGCGCTCAAGGCTGTTGCGGTACTGGATGGCTGCGGAGCCGGCCGACGAAAAGTCGCCGTTCTCTGCAAAATAAGTGCCTTTGCGATAGTCGATGTGATCCACCAGTTCCGGAATCAGAAAATTCAGATCGGTGTAGCCCTGACCGTGCGCACTGGTCGGCATATTGACCGGAACGTCATCAACGCTGGAGGCGAAGTCGGTGCCGTGGTCCAGATTATACCCACGCAAAAAATACTGGTTCGCCTTGCCGTCGCCCGAATGTTGAGTCACGACCATGCCGGGTATGGCTTCCAGTACTTCGCCTGGACGCAGCAGCGGCCGGTCCTGCAACAGCTCGCCCAAAATAACCCCCTGAGATGCGGCATCCGAGGTACCGACGGCATTGTTGTAATGCTGCGCCTGAATGGTAACGGACTCAACAACGTTCTGACCGGTCAACGCATCGGTGCTGGTCGAGAGTTCGGCGTCAGTGACTGCCGCCCAGGCGCCGGCCGGGCAGGCTGGCAACATATCCGTGACGTAAAGTTGACCGGCCAGAATCAGGCACAATGTGGAGTGTGGAACCAAAGGTTTACCTCGCAGCATATTGCGGGGGACAATCAATTGTTTGCTGCGGTCAGGGGATTTCAAGTTGCCTCGGTCATTGTGTTTTAATATTGCGTGCAGAGTATCATCGTCAGGCGATGTTGAGAACGAAGCTTTATACGCTTGCATATACGGAAATTGGACAGGGTTTCAGCACGCCGGTTGAACATGGCGACCTGATTTCAGCGCCTCGGGGCAGCGTCTCTCGTCGGAGTGTGATCTGTACAGCGTTCCTGTCAAATACACTCTGGTATCGAGCCAGAAATACAGGTCGGGCATCGTGTGGGTGAATACCCCGCTCAACGATAACGATACCGTGCCGTTTGGCGGACGCAAGATGACTGGCACCGGTCGGGAGCTGGGCGCGGAAGGACTGGAACAGTTCCGGCGTTCGAAAATGGTGATGATTGCGCCGCAGGCCCTGTCGGATCCGGAATGGTTTCCTTATCCGGATGGGGATGCGTTTTGCAATATCTGAAGAGGGAAGTCAGGCGTTTCTTGCGATGCTTGAAATCTGTGAAAACGGTGGGTCTGTTGTTTGCCGGTGACTGCATCGTGCCCATGCCGGGCAGATCGGGTTGCCGATAACGGACGTTCGCTGACCGGGCGTAGGCTGGGATGCAATCCCAGCATCATCGGCATCTCGACCACCGATGCTGGGATAAAAGGAGTGTGCGCTGGCAGGCGCACACCGTTCCGCAGGCAAGGAGCAATGCTTCTTGAAACCCCTGCTGCACCATCGCAGCCTACGAGGTAATTGCGACTTGGCTCGACCGACCGCTACGTGATACATGACCACCAATCATGGCCAGAACCAATCAACGATATTGCGCCAAAATTCGATCAACCGTTCCCGCATGGATCACCTTACCGATAGCCACCTCAATTTCATTGAACGGAATTTTGCTGGTGAGAGAAAAACCACAGGAAGCATTAATTTTTGTAATCGATAAAGTTGAGAAAGTCAGAATTTCCGGATGAGATTTTTCTTCATACCTGAGGCTTAAGCTATCGATCACTGCATAGTTCATTCGTCCGGCGATCAATTTTCTGATGTTCGATGGCATGCTGGGCGCTTCTTCTCTTTGGTAATTTCCATGAAGGGCGTCCAATTCAGGATATTTGTAGCCGAGTACCACGCCAATGTGCATGCCGGCTACCTCTTCCAGCATTTTCGGTTTCGGTACCCCCGTGCCGGCTACCAGCAAAATGTCGTTTGGAATCAGCGCCGGACCCCAGTTCAGCGTTGCTGCCACCCATTCGGGTCGATAGTAGCAGACGCCGTCAACCGCGCCACTCGTCAACATCCTGTCCAGTCGCTTGCGCGGAACAACAACGTATTTTGCCTTCCGATGCAATTCGGCGGCAATCGCATCACCCAGATCTTTCAAAATTCCTGATGTCAATTGGCCACCGTGGAATTCTGCAAGCGGTAAGGCGCTGTCGTTGGATGCAGCGAATACGATCGAATTCTCGTCAGGCACAACCTCTGCCGGATTATCTGAAGCATAGGAATTGGTGAGACAGGTAATTGATCCGCACGTCAACCAAGCCGCAAGCAAAGTAAAAATTGACTTGATCCGCCCATGCATTATGGCCTCCATGATTGAACCTCCCGTTGGTATGAATGCATGGGCTGTATTCGATTGATGACAGCGTTCAAGTCACTTGATTGTCTGGTTACCGCCATCCTGGCTGGCAGTTTAATGCAACCCCAAATGACTGAAGCCCAATAATCCAAGCAAGCCATAAATAATCAAAAAAAAGGCAACAATGTAATGGAAGGCCTTGGGGACAACCAATATTAAAATCCCGGAGATAATTGCCAGAATGGGCAGCAAGGTCAAGTGCAGGTGCATATTAATGCTTTCCTTTTGTTGATTGAAAGAAATAAATTGTACTCGACTCTGTGACAAAGTGGTGGCCGGCGCAGTCGTATTTTTTCAGTTCAACATGCGCGGCAACACAATTTCAAAGCGGGTACCTTTGCCCACCGCGCTGGTCACGTGCAGCTTTCCTTTCAGGGATTTTTCCACCAGATTTTTGACGATTGCCATACCCAGACCGGTGCCACCCTTGCCGATTTTTGTGCTGAAAAACGGTTGAAAAATCCGTTCCAGATTTTCTGGCGCGATACCGACGCCATTATCGGTAATACTCAGTTTTACCTGATCATCATGCACCTGCGCCCGGATTGTCACCAGTCCGCTGCTGTCGTCGGTGAATGCGTGCATATAGGCATTGTTGATCAGGTTAATGATGATCTGCCCCAGCGGACCAGGCAGAGAGTTCATTTGAATCCCGGACGGCACCTCCAGCGTCACCTGGTGGGGATGGCGCTTCAGGCTCGGGGCCATGGTCTCCAGAATGTCATTGAGAATGAACTTCAGATCGAATTCGCGCTGCTGCTCGCTGACCTGATCGGCCGAGACCCGCTGCAGGTTGGTCAGCAAATCATTGGCCCGTTTTATATTGCGCAGCAACAGGTGCGCCGCTTCGGTCTCGTTTTCACAAAACAGGATCACGTTGCTGCGTTTGACTTTTCCGGCATTGATGGCAGCGGTAAATTCGTTGGCCTGATCGAACAGCAGGGTGGCAGTCATTTCGGCATTGGCGATCGGGGTCTTGAGTTCGTGCGTCACGTTGGCGATCAGCGTGCTGATGGTTGCCTTGCTTTCGGCCAGACTGAGTTCTTCAAAAGACCGCATCAGTGTCGTATTGGCCTGTTCCAGTTGCCGCTGCGATTTGTCTATCCATCCAAGCAGACTGTTTTCATCAATCGCGTCGGATTGAGCGTTTGGGGAGTAGTCACCGCGTCCGATTTTTTCAATCCGGTTATATATTTCATCGAGTGGACCACCGGTCAGTGTCCGAAAATCACGGAAGGTGCGCCACAATGCTGCCAGCAGGGCCGTGCCGCAGACGATAACAACAATGCGAAAGAAGGTGGCATCGCGTTCTGCGCTGTGTACCGCTTCAAGCGTACGCTGATCCATGGATTCATACACTTCCTGAATCGCGCCCATGATGTCGGCTTTGGCATGGTGATAGGTTGCGTCAAATACCATTTGACGTGCCGCCTCGTGATTCCTGGCAGCGTCAGGCCCGGTGGTTTGCGTCAGCCGCATGGCTTCAAATTCAATTTTGGTCAGTTCGTCCGATTTGGTTTTTGCCTTGGCCAGTATCGCAAATTCTTTTTCCGGAAATCCGGCTTCGCGCATGAGGTCAAGAAACGACACGATGCGCGCCGGTCCCTGTCTGACAGGAGTCTGGTTTGCCGTAATAAAATCCCAGTAGATCTGTCCATAGCCGGCCGGTCTGGGTGCTCGGCCATCGCGGATGTCGAGAATGGTATTGAAATATTTTTTGTAGACCGGATCGCGCGTGACCACGTAAGTGCGCACCATGCGGGTCAGGTCGTCAGACGACTGGCGCAATTCGTTGGCCAACACGATGGACTCGTGCCGGAATTGATTGGCCTGATCGATCTTTTTTTCCAGCCAGGCATAAACGGCAAATACAACAGCCAGGGTGGCGAACAAAGTCAGATTGAGGCGAAACTGTCTGTTGAATGAGGTTAGCTTTTTAGGCATGTGTTGGATTTCCGTGGCGCAGCCACAAAATCAGCGGATCGAACCAGCCCCGGGATTGTGGAAGTTGCAATCAGACATTTTTTACGAGACTATAGGTTAATTAAGTATTTGTAAATGACTGGATAGTCATCACCTGCACTTCCCCAATTTGTTGGGTAGATAAGGGAACATATTGTGCGTGAAATTGATGTAATTGATTCACCATTGCAAAAAAGGAGAAGAAGAATGACGTATCGTTCCGTATTTCACCCGACGCTGTTTGCCGGACAGACTGTGATTGTTACCGGCGGTGGCAGCGGCATCGGTCGCTGTACCGCACATGAGCTGGTTGCGCTCGGTGCGCGCGTGGCCCTGATCGGGCGCAAGGAAGAAAAACTGATCAGGGTGCAGAATGAACTCGGCACGGCGCTCACGACCTTCCACGTGTGTGATATCCGCGATGAACTGAAAGTCAGACAGACCGTGACCGATATCCTTTTGGCGCATGGCAGAATCGATGGACTGGTTAATAACGCCGGCGGGCAGTATCCGACACCGCTGGAAAATATTTCTGCCAAAGGGTGGGACGCCGTGATCAATACCAATCTGACCGGCGGATTCCTGATGGCGCGTGAATGCTATACACAGAGCATGGCTGCGCGCGGCGGAGCGATCGTCAATATCATTGCCGACATGTGGAACGGCATGCCGGGCATGGGGCATTCCGGTGCGGCCCGGGCCGGCATGCTGAATCTGACGGAAACGGCAGCGTGCGAATGGGCTGTGTCCGGCGTGCGGGTCAATGCGGTCGCGCCCGGTTACATTGCCAGTTCCGGGCTGGACAGTTATCCTCCCGAACTGGTCGCGCAGCTCAAACATATTGCCAGGAAAGTGCCGATGCAGCGCTTTGGCAATGAAGCCGAAGTGTCGGCAGCGATCGTTTTTCTGCTCAGCAAAGCGGCGTCGTTTATTACCGGCTCGGTATTGCGGGTCGATGGCGGCGTGCCCAATGCCCGCCCCACCTGGCCGCTGCCGAGTCACAAACGCTCAGAGCCGTTTGACGGATTCGAGCTGTATGAAATGCCGCAGGCCTTGCGTGATTAAGGGGTCAGGAATCTGCGCACCATTTTTCATTTGCCACTGGACAAGGCAACCCGTCTGAACTTAAACTAGACGGAACCGTCTCGTATTGCAATAATGACAGCGATAACCTGATCGCAAATCAGTCCTGTCCATCCCCCCAAATTTTGAATGTTTCTCTCAGGAGTTTGTATGAAGCAGACTTGCTTATTCGTTGTTTTGACTGTCGGGCTGACACTGCTGTCGGGCTGCAACCGGGACAGCAAGCCCTATGAAGAGATCCGGCCGGTGCGTACCGAGATTGCCAGGGCCGGGGTGGGTGCCGGTGGTGCCGGTGGTGCCGATTATGCCGGCACCGTCACGGCGCGCCGCGAGGTGCAGCTGGGATTTCGACTCGGCGGGCGCATTGTTGAACGCGCCGTTGAGCTGGGCCGGCATGTCAGCGCCGGTCAGGTGCTGTACCGGCTGGATGGACGCGATCAGGCGTTGCAGACGGCCGCGTCGAAAAGCCGGCTGGATCAGGCAACAATGGACTATAACCGCTCACGTGAACTCAAGAATAACGGCTTTGTGAGCCAGTCGAACGTGGATCAGACCCACGCCGCGCTGGACGTGGCCGATGCGCAATACAAACTGGCCGCCAACCAGGATGGCTACACGCTGCTCAAAGCCGACCATGACGGCGTGGTCACCACGGTCAGTGCCGAAGCCGGTCAGGTGGTGGGTGCCGGACAACCGGTGGTCACGATTGCCGAAGATGGCGAGCGCGAAGTGGCCATCAGCGTGCCGGAGTCACGGGTCGCGGAAATCAAAGGGTCGAGCACGTTTGACGTCAAACTGTGGGCGGTGCCGGGCCGGCATTATAGTGGTCGCCTGCGTGACATGGCCGTGGATACCGACCAGGCCACCCGCACTTACGCTGCGCGCATTTCGATCATCAATGCCGATGACAATGTGCGTCTGGGCATGACCGCCAACGTTTATTTGCCGACCAACACGCTGCAGGGAATGCCGATGCCGCTGACGGCCATTTACGATACCGATGGCAAGCCGCGCGTCTGGATTGTGGACAAGGCCTCCGGTGTCGTCCATGCGCGGCCCGTACAACTGGGCGAAGTCCATGGTGACAGACTCTGGATCACGTCGGGAATCCAGCCGGGCGACGTGGTTGTCACGGCAGGCTCCCATCTGTTGCATGAGGGTGAACGGGTGCGCCTGGCCGAGTCTGAGCTGAACCGTCCCTGAGGAACAACCAACATGCGCAACTTTAATCTGTCTGACTGGGCACTCAAGCACCAGCAATTTGTTCTTTACCTGATTCTGATTTTTCTTGCCGCCGGTGTGTTCTCGTACCTGACGCTCGGCCGCAAGGAAGATCCGGAATTTACTTTCAAGCTCATGGTGGTGCAAAGCTACTGGCCCGGGGCAACGGCACGCGAAGTGGAACTGCAGCTGACCGACAGGCTCGAGCGCAAGTTGCAGGAAATTCCAGAAGTGGACTATATCCGCAGCTTTTCCAAGCCGGGCGAAAGCCAGTTGCATATCGCCCTGCGCGAAAGCGTATCGCCCAAAGATGTGCGCGAAGTCTGGTATCAGGTGCGCAAAAAGGTGTCTGACATTCAGAGTACCCTGCCCAGCGGAACACTCGGTCCTTATTACAACGATGAATTCGGTGACACCTTCGGCAATCTGTATGCTTTTACCAGCGATGGCTTCAGCCAGGCTGATCTGAAAAAATATGTCGATGCGGTACGTGATGAGCTGCTGCGGGTTCCCGATGTCAACAAAGTCGACTACCTGGGCGTGCAGGACGAGCGTATCTATGTAGAAACCGAGACCGCCAAACTGGCCAGCCTGGGCCTGTCTCCCCAGTTGATTTACCAGACCCTGCAGGCCACCAACGCCATGGTGGCAGCCGGTACGGTGGAAACCGGCAGTGAACGGGTGGCACTGCGGGTAAGCGGTGAATTTGATTCGGTCGATGCCATCCGCAATATCGGTATCAACGCCGGGCTCCAGCATGTCCGGCTCGGTGATGTGGCCCGGGTGTATCGCGGCTACGTTGATCCGCCTGCCACCAGACTGCACTTCAACGGACAGGATGCCATTGGACTGGCGGTGAGCATGCGCAAGGGTGGCGACGTGATTTCCATGGGCCAGCGACTGGAAACGACTGTGCAGCGGGTACGCGCCGAATTACCGGTTGGCGTGGAGATGCACGAAATCTCGGATCAACCGAAAGTGGTCGCCGAGTCGGTGCACGAATTTGTCAAAAGCCTGGTGGAAGCGATCGCCATTGTGCTGGCAGTGTCGTTTCTGTCGCTGGGCATGCGGGCCGGCGTGGTGGTGGCGCTGTCGATCCCGCTGGTGCTGGCCATGACTTTCTTCGTCATGTATCTGTTGCATATTGATTTGCAGCGCGTCTCGCTTGGTGCCCTGATCATTGCGCTCGGCCTCTTGGTGGACGATGCGATCATCGCCGTGGAAATGATGGCGATCAAGCTCGAGCAGGGCTGGGACCGCGCGCGCGCGGCAACCTTTGCCTACACCTCAACGGCATTTCCCATGCTGACCGGCACGCTGATTACGGCAGCCGGTTTCATGCCGGTCGGGCTGGCCCAGTCCAACGCCGGCGAATATACCCAATCGATTTTTCAGGTGGTGGGTATATCGCTGCTGCTGTCCTGGGTGGTTGCCGTGCTGTTCACGCCGTATCTGGGTTTCAAACTGTTGCCTCAGACCCCGCACGGCGCAGATGAAAACGCGGTTTACCAGAAGCCGTTCTATGTGCGCTTCCGCGCGCTGGTGGTCTGGTGTCTGGACCATCGCTTCGCGGTGATTTTTACTACGCTGGCGGCTTTTTTTGTGGCCGTGATTGCATTCCAGATCGTGCCCAAACAATTTTTCCCCAGCACCGACCGGCCGGAACTGATGGTCGATATGTGGCTGCCGCAGGCGTCCAGTTTTGCAGAAACGGAACGTCAGGTAAAGGCGATGGAAGCGCGACTGAAAGTGGATCCCCATGTGGTGAGCGTCACCAGCTATATCGGCACCGGTTCGCCGCGCTTTTTTCTGCCACTGGATCAGCAGCTGCCAAATCTGAATTTTGCCCAGCTCACCGTCATGACTCGTGACGAACACGTTCGCGAACAGGTGGCGGCCAACATTGAAACCTGGTTTGACACAGACTTTCCTTCGGTGCGCGGCCGGGTGTCGCGGCTGGAAAGCGGACCGCCCGTGGGCTATCCGGTACAGTTCCGGGTCTATGGTCCAGAGGCCGTCAAGCTGTGGCCGGTGGTTGAGCAGGTTGAAGCGATCATGCGCGCCAATCACCATATCCGGCACGTCAATACCGACTGGGGCGAGCGTAACAAGGTCATGCGGCTTGACGTGGATCAGGACCGGGCCCGCTCGCTCGGTGTGACGTCACAGCAGATCGGCCAGGCGCTGCAGAATTCGCTGTCCGGCATCAGTGTGACGCAGTATCGTGAATATGACCGCAGCATCGAGGTTGTCACCCGTCTGGTCGCGCCCCAGCGCACCAATCTCGACAATCTGCGTGATGTGCAGATCCAGCTGCCGGGTGGTCGTTACGTGGCCCTGTCGCAAATTGGCACCCTGCATCTGGACAGTGAGGACAGCATTATCTGGCGCCGTGACCGCATGCCGACTATCGCGGTGCGCGCCGACGTGGACGGTGCCCAGGCACCGGATGTGACCATGGCGCTGCTGCCGAAAATTGCCGGGCTGCGCAAAACGCTGCCTATCGGTTATGGCATCGACATCGGCGGCTCGCAGGAAGCCAGCAAGGTTGCCGAAGGATCGATCATGGCCATCATGCCGTTTGCGTTGCTGGTGATGGTGACGATCCTGATGATGCAGCTGCAGAATATCGTCAATACCGTGCTGGTGCTGCTGACTGCGCCGCTGGGCATCATCGGCGTGGCTGCCATTCTGGCGCTGTTTCAGGTACCGTTCGGTTTCGTTGCGCAGCTCGGCGTGATTGCGCTGGCCGGCATGATCATGCGCAATTCGGTGATCCTGGTTGATCAGATCACCCAGCATATCGAGCAGGGTGTATCGGTCTGGAATGCGATCATCGAATCTGCCGTGCGGCGTTTTCGGCCTATCATGCTTACTGCCGCTGCGGCGATACTGGCCATGATTCCGCTGACGCGGTCGACCTTCTGGGGTCCGATGGCCTGGGCCATCATGGGCGGTCTGCTGGTGGCTACAGTACTCACACTGCTGTTTCTGCCGGCGCTGTATGCGGCCTGGTACCGGATCAGCAAACCTGAACAGGAAATGATCGGATGACTTCGAACTTACGTCGCACCGGACGGCCTGATGCGCAATCCATTGAAGTATTGAATCGCCATATATTGGCCACGGCAACCATGCTGTTTGCGCAGCAGGGCTATGCGGCAACCTCAATTGAACAGATTGCCGCGCTGGCAGAAATCGGCAAGCAGACCATATACCGTCGCTACGCGTCCAAGGAAGAACTGTTCATTGCGGTCGTTCTTGAGATGATTCATGGTGTGCTGGACAGTCCATTGCAACTCGACGTCAAGCCCGAAAATTGCATGGATACACTGCGCGAGCTGTGCTGGAATCTGATGAACGTGCCGTTTTCCAGACCCCAAAGCATGGCGCTGTACCGCATCATGATCGCCGAGTCGGCCCGTTTTCCGGAGCTGGCCGGCAAGGTCATCGAGGCCGCGTTCTGCCCGATTGAAAATACCATTTCGCGCTTACTGGATGCGGCCAGATCGGATGGCCAGGTTCGGTCGGATGTGCCGCTGATTCACCTGTGCCGCTTGCTGGGCGGGATGTGCACGGGCTGGATCTACCAGCAGCATTTATTGGGTAACAGGGATTGTCTGGCCAATGAAACCGAGCGCAAACAATTTTTCGACAGTGCCTGGTCAATGTTTCTGGCCGCCGTTCAAGGCAAGACCCGGTCGGCGAACTCGCAGGCTGGGATGTAATCGCAGGATGGGATGCAATCGTAGGCTGGGATGCAATCCCAGCATTTCAACCGTTGATGCTGGGATTGCATCCCAGCCTACGAAGCATCCCAGCCTA